>Ga0307378_10000700_pt1 | contig 57240 bp, 64 predicted proteins | sample UN1MG_FD_202238 | JGI IMG/M metagenome (GOLD analysis project Ga0307378, IMG submission 202238) | Soil microbial communities from Risofladan, Vaasa, Finland - UN-1 | ecosystem: Environmental > Terrestrial > Soil > Coastal area > Acid sulfate soil | place: Finland: Risofladan, Vaasa | collected... | reverse complement strand
AAGAAGAAATAGAAGAGAAAAAAGAAGAAGATGTATTTTCTGAATTCTTTAAAACTTAATTCACTTTTAATGAGATAAAATAGAAAGAAAAAGGTAAATTTAGCCTTTTTTTCTTTTTACTATTTCATCAAATTGACAAAGCTTTTTTATGTAAGCAATCTTTCAAAAAAACTCAGCTAGAGAGCTAATTATTGAATAAAGCAAAAGTTCAAAATGAGGAAGGAAAATTCCTAATTGATCACAAGTATTGAAAGAGGCTAATTATTGTGTCTACTAAAAAAATTGGAAAAATCCTGAAAATTTCTGGTCCCGTCGTTGAAGCAGATGGGATGCTAGGCAGCTCTATGTATGAAGTTTGCAAAGTAGGTGAGGAAGGTCTTATTGGTGAGATTATCAGGATTCAAGGTGAAGTTTGCACCATCCAAGTTTACGAAGAAACTGAAGGATTATTACCTAATGAAAAGGTTGTTGGTACCGGTGCAGGATTGAGTGCAGAACTTGCTCCAGGCTTAATTGGACAGATTTATGATGGTATCCAAAGACCTCTACCTTTGATTTTGAAAAAAACTAAAGATGATTTTATTAGAAGGGGAGTAGTAGCTGTTCCTCTTGAATATGACAAAAAATGGTCTTTTATTCCTACTATTGAGAAAGGAGCTAAAGTAACTCCTGGAGATATCATTGGTACAGTTCAAGAAGGACCTGTTGTTTCTCATAAAGTTATGATTCCCCTTGGAATTCAAGGTACGCTTACAAATCTTGTAAAAGCTAGTGATTATACTATTATCGATCCTATTGCTAAAATTAAAACAAATGGACAAGAAATAGAAATTCCTATGTTACAGAAATGGCCAGTAAGATTTGGTCGACCAATAAAAGAGAGATTAGAACCAACAATTCCACTCCTTACCGGTCAAAGAATTTTTGATACATTCTTTCCTATAGCAAAAGGAGGAACAAGTGCTATTCCTGGAGGATTTGGTACAGGAAAAACAGTTTCTCAACATCAATTAGCAAAATGGTCTGATGCCCAAATTGTTGTTTATATTGGATGTGGTGAAAGAGGAAATGAAATGACTAATGTCCTCGAAGATTTTCCAAAATTAATTGATCCTAATACTAATGAACCATTAATGAATAGAACAATATTAATTGCCAATACAAGTAATATGCCAGTAGCTGCTCGTGAAGCAAGTGTTTATACTGGTATGACTCTAGCTGAATATTATAGAGATATGGGTTACGATGTTGCTCTCATGGCTGATAGTACATCTCGTTGGGCTGAAGCAATGAGAGAAATATCTGGTAGATTAGAAGAAATGCCTGGTGAAGCAGGATATCCAGCTTATTTAGCTAGCAAGATTGCACAATTTTATGAACGAGCCGGTAGAGTTCAAATATTAGCTTCCACTGATAGACAAGGTTCAATTTCAATTACTGGAGCAGTGAGTCCACCAGGTGGTGATTTCTCAGAACCTGTAACACAAAACACTTTAAGAATTACAAAAGTTTTCTGGGCTCTAAGTAAAGATCTTGCAGCTAGAAGACATTTTCCTGCAATTGATTATCTGGTTTCATACACCCTCTATATAAATGAATTAAGACCTTGGTTTAACACAAATGTTAATCCTAAATTCCTTGATTATCGTTCAGAATCAATGACTTTACTTCAGAAAGACAAAGAATTAGAAGATATCGTACAACTCGTCGGACCTGAAGCATTACCAGAATCTGAAAAAATTATTCTTGAAGTTGCTAGAATGATTAAAGAGGATTTCTTACAGCAAAATGCTTTCAATGAAGTTGATAGTTACTCGACAATGGAAAAACAATGGATGATGTTGAGAATTATTATTGATTTCTATCATAAAATGAAAGAGCTTTATAATCAAGGTGTAAAACTGCCAGAAATGTTAAACCTACCAATTATCGATAAAATCACTCGTATGAAATACATACCAAATGATAATGTTGAAAAAGAACTTGGTAGATTACTAGCAGAAATAGATGCTCTCCATGCAGACGACATTGTAGACCGAATTGGTGGTAGAATGTTAACTAATATAAAAGATGATTAGTGGAGCGAATGAAATATGACTGAAACACCAACAAAAATAAATTCTGAAATGCTTTCAAAAAGAGTGTTCAAAACAGCAACAGAAGTCACCGGACCTTTATTATTTGTTGATTTGAAGGGAAAAGCAGGAGTATCCTATGGTGAAATTGCTAAAATAAAGCTCCCATCCGGAGAAGAACGTTCAGGACAAATTCTTGAAGTTTCAAGGGATATAGCTGTTGTTCAACTCTTTGAGGGTACTTCTGGAATGGATGTCGAAAAAACTACTATTCAATTCTTAGGTGAAACAATGAAATTACCTGTATCTAGTGATTTATTAGGTAGAATCTTCAATGGAAGAGGAGAACCTATTGATAAACAACCACCTATTATTGCTTCAGATGAATGGTCTATTAATGGATCACCTATAAATCCATATGCTCGTCAATATCCTCGAGAATTCATTCAAACTGGTATCTCATCAATAGATGGATTATTTACTCTCATTCGTGGTCAAAAATTACCTATTTTTTCTGCAAGTGGTTTGCCTCATAATGAAGTAGCTGCACAAATCGCTCGACAAGCAGCAGTTTTAGGACAAGAAGAAGAATTTGCAGTAGTTTTCGCAGCAATGGGCATCACAGCAGAAGAAGCACAATTCTTTAGAAATGAATTTGAAAAAAGTGGAGCTTTAGATCGAGTTGTTTTATTCCTTAATTTAGCTGATGATCCTGCTATCGAAAGAATTCTTACACCAAGGCTAGCACTTACCGCTGCTGAGTTTTTAGCATATGAATGTGATATGCATTTATTGGTAATATTAACAGATATGACTAATTATGCTGAAAGTTTACGAGAAATTGGTGCTGCACGTGAAGAAGTTCCTGGTAGAAGAGGATTTCCTGGGTATCTTTATTCTGATCTTGCATCTATTTATGAGCGAGCTGGAAGAATTAGAGGTCGTAAAGGGACAATCACACAGATGCCAATCCTATCAATGCCAAATGATGATATGACTCATCCAGTGCCTGATTTATCAGGTTATATTACAGAAGGACAAGTTTTACTAGATAGAGGTCTTCATAGAAGAGGAATTTACCCTCCAATTAATGTTGGTCCTTCTCTAAGTAGATTAATGAAAGAAGGTATTGGTAAAGGTTTAACACGAAGAGATCATCGTGAAATAGCTGATCAACTTTATTATGCTTATGCACGTGGAACTGATTTACGAAACCTAGTTGCTGTTGTAGGAGAAGAATCTCTTACAGAGGAAGATCATCGTTTCTTGAAATTTGCAGATGAGTTTGAGTCAAAATTCATAAATCAAGGTAGAGATGAAAACAGAATTATTTTTGAGTCTCTGGATATTGGTTGGGAATTATTAACAATATTTCCTAATCCTAAAAGGGAATTGAAACGTATTTCTGAAGAAACAATTGATTTCTTCCATCTAAATAACCGAGATGAAAAAGTAGATTATAATACTACAGATGTTTAATCTTCTTTTTCTTTCTTTTCTTATTTTTAGCTCTTTTTATGCTATCTATATTAGATTAATATTAAATATGTATGATACTAATAAGTAATGGTGAGAAATTAAAAATGAAAGGAGTAATACCTGCAGCTGGTTTAGGTACTAGGATGCTTCCAGCAACCAAATCTCAACCAAAAGAAATGTTGCCAGTAGCAAGAAAACCAGTCATTCAATATATAGTAGAGGAGTTAGAGAAAGCTGGAGTACAAGATATTCTTATTATTACCGGTAAAAACAAACGTGCAATTGATGATCATTTTGATAAAGATCCTGTTATGTTAAATGATTTGAAAAATCGCAATAAATTCAATCAAGTCAAGTTTTTAGAGGACTTAGAAAATCTAAATATTCAAATACTCTATACTCGTCAAGCTGTGCCAACCGGTTTAGCTGATGCAGTATACAAAGCAAAAGAATTTGTTGGTAAAGATGATTTTGTTGTCGCTTTAGGTGATACAATCATTGATTCAATTCAAAATCCAATTCACTTACAAAAACTAATTAATTTCCATAAACAAACAAATGCTCTATGTACAATTTCTACTGAACAAATACCAATCGAATATTGTGATCGTTATGGAATTCTTGATGTTACACCCTATAATAGTACAAAAAATATCAATGAAAATCATCATTATAACGTTAAAAATTTGATAGAAAAACCAACAATTGATAAAGCTCCTAGCAATCTGGCAATTTGTGGAAGATATGTTTTCAAACCTGCAATTTTTGACTGTATTGAAAAAATAGATTTTGGTAAAGGTGGTGAAAAACAGCTTACTGATGCGATGATAAAATTACTTGAAATTGGTAATATAGTAGCTCTAAAATTAACTGAGAAAGAGATTAGATATGATACTGGTACTTTCCCCCTTTACGCTAAAGCATTCCTGGCAATGTGCTTGAAGGATGAAGAAATAGGCCCCGAATTAATAGAATACATAAAGAAATTGAATCTATAGTGAATTTTTTTTTCGATTTCTTTTACATCAATGGATTTAGTCCTAATTTTATTCTTTATTATTGATTATCATTTCAGGTGTATCATCAACTAAGTAATAATTTCCTTCTATACCAACAACATATACCAATTCATCTTGGAATAGTATTTGATTCTTGTATGCTGATTTTGCTGGAACTTTTAATGGTTCAAGTTGATCTGGGATTTCAACTCTAATTAATCCCCCTTTATTATCCACTTTAATTAAGACAACTGCTTCTCTACCAATGAAATCTTGATTTGTTGGCAAACGATAGCTTTCCGATCGAGCAATTCGACGCCAAACAAGATTGACTATAAAAGACAATACAATTGGAGAGAGTATAATTATTGTGAGCCTTATAAAGGGATTCATATTTGGTTCTTGCCAGAATAGCAATAATCCTAAACCACCAAAAGTGACTGAAAAGACTGCCATTAACAACATTAGTGGTGCAGCTGAACCATCATCCATTTGAAATGGTCCTGTCTCATGTTCTAGTGCAGAAAGAGAAATATCATGTTCTAGTGATAGATCCTTATCAAGACTAATATCTTTATCAATTGAAATATCTTTGTCAATTGTGATGTCTTTATCTATTGAGATATCTTTATCAATTGAAATATCTTTATCGACAGAAATATCTTTGTCAATTGATAAATCTGCACCATGATCAAAATCATGGGTTAAACTATGACCTACATTTATTCCCATGGTTACAAAAACAACTAATATGACTACTCCACCAAAAATTAGAAATCCAATACAAAATCCACGGAGCCATATTTCCCATTGTAGCAAATCAGCTTGTATTAAATAATAGATCATATTAAGGAATAAATTTATTTTTTCCATTCATTTTTTCCTTCTTATCTTATAGGTATCCTTTTCATTACTTTTTTGACTTCAACTGAGTAGTTTGAAATAGAAAGGGAAAATTCCCATTCAATTTCTAAACCAATTATTATGATTTAGTAGCAGTATTTTTTGCCTTAGATGCTTCTTTCAAAGATTTCCTTGTCTTCGTTGGATTAGAAGTCTCTTCAGCCAATTCTTTTGAGAAATTGAAACTTCTTCCAGTTATTTCAGGTAAAACAGTCAGAAAAGGTATTATTGATTCAGCTATACTTGAAAATGCTTGCTGTCCATCACCCATAACAAACATTTTATCAACATTGAGTTGCTTGTAGATTTCTGGAAGCATTTCTACAATTTTAAGTTGGAAGAATTTTGGATCAGCTTGAGCTAGTGATTTTACTTGTTCCAAAATACCATCTGCTTCTGCTACAAGTCTTTCTTTAACTGCTGCTGCTTCACCTTCAGCTTTTGCGATTAGTTTAGCTCGTTCACCATCAGCAATTTTCTTCATTCTTTCGAATTCTGCATCTGCTTCTATTGTAATCTTCTTTCGTAAAGTATTAGCTTCAACTTCAGTTCTAGTAAATTCAAGTTTCTGAACTTCAATTTCTCGATTTTTGGCTTCAGTTTGAATTTCTAATTGAACACTTTGTTCTTGAATACCAGTTTTTCTATTAACTTCTAAATCTCGTAATTGTGTAATTTCTTCCATTTGAGCTTTTCTTAATTTAGCAGTTTCTTCTTCTTGTAGCTGTTTTGTAGCTTCCATATTTGTTTTTAATACTTTATTAAGCACTTCAACATCTCTAATTTCTACAGAGATTACTACAATTCCCATGTCAGCTAATAGATCATGAAGTTCATTTGAAACAGCTGAGATGATTTCTCCTCTTTCTCTTATTATCGATTCCAAAGGCATGTTTGCACAAGTGGTTCGGATAATGCTTTCCGCTGCATTCTTGATAATAGTTTCAATATAATCAGAATCTCTATCATTCCAAGAAACGGCAGTGAATGCTATTTCTGGTTTTACAACTTTCCAAAAAACAAATGCATTTACAGCTATATCTTGAAATTCTCTGGAAAGAACTTTTTCTCTTGCTTCAAGAAAAGTTTGTTGTGTAGTTGTTGGAATTACAACAATTTCATCTATTATTGGCATTAAGAACGTTCTTCCACCTTTTCCAGCTGATTTGATTTTTCCATTCCTGAATCTAATTACATATTCATTTGTTTTGAATTTTCTATACCTGCTGATAAGGAAAATTAAGAATAACAAACCTAATCCAAAAATTCCTGCTACTATTAATCCAATAGTTGTTGCTATTGCCATCTTATTTCTTTTATCCCCTCTTAAGTAATTTACAAATTAATTAATTGGTAAAAGTCTTTGTTTTTCAAATCTTTTTTTGTGTCTGGAAAAGACGAATTTTCATTTAGAGCTTTTACTTGTGTAATTATATAGTGAATTACTATATAAATGTAAACAAACTAAAAATTTTTTAATCATCAGATTAATTAATTTTTTAAATATTTAATGGAAAAATTAAAGTTTTTTCAAAGGAATCTTAAAATGATTAAATTTACTTATTTAGAAATAATCATTTTTAAAAAATAAAAGAAAGTAGAGAATGATTTATTTCGAATTTTTCATTCTCTATGCAGTAAATGCAGGAGTTTCAAATACATCGCCATCATAGATGATTTTGATTTTGTATGATGAACCAGCTGTAAAATCACCACTGATAACAAATTCAAAAGTGGCAGATTCACCAGCATTAAGTACATATGGGAATGTTACAGCAGTTGTTCCAATGTATACTGCAGTAGCTTCATAGTCATCAGTAGTATTAGAAACAATGAAATCTGTGATAGCTGCAAAAGTAGCTTCAGCTTGACCAATGTTTTCAAGTTTGACAGTAAACCTATCAGTGGTGCCAGCTACTGTACCATAGCTAGTAGAAGTTAATTCTGGATTACCAGTAAGTAAAGGTACTACTACAAAATAAACAATTGCTGCAGCAGTAACTGTTAATGCAATCAAAAGAATTGTAGCTATAACTGGAGATACTGCTTTGTTCTTTTTTAGAATCAATTTACCTAAAGTCATTCTTATATCAACCATCCGTTTTTATGGTGTTATTGTAACAATTTTTTCCTTCTCGAGTGTTTAAACCTCATGTTTTACACTCTTGACCTTTTAATATGTTTAACCATATATAAAAAGAGTTTTCGTTGGTGCAAACTATATGAATTTCTTTTTCTAGCTAAATATGATTAGCTTGTTAACTAAAGTGTTATTCGGAATTTTTTTTGTTTATGGCACATTGCAAAGGAATATAAACAATATTCTCAAATATTAGGAATTATAAAACTCCGACACTAATGTAAACATACATTATAGCGAAAATCTGGAGCCTATAAAATGGATATAAATGACCCATATGAACCCAAATTAGCGGGGATAATTGTATCCTCTTTTAGTGATAGTGGTCCAAACATTGTCTTCAATAATTCCAAATTAGCTGATGATGAAGCAATGATACTAGCAATCAAGGGAATGACTGTTATTGGTATTGATAGTCCTTTAGATGTAATAGAAGACATTGAAAACGAAGAAGAAAGAAGATCAGTAATTCAACAATTCGGACCATTTCCAATTAAAGATAGAGAGAGTCTAAAAGCATTAGCCATATCCTTCGTTGTTAAAGCTGAAGAATCAGCTGATTTACGAATAACTACTTTTGGAAGATTTTGTGTTATGTTTCTTATCTATAATCTTGAGCATACGCGTTTAATTTTAGATTCTTATGGTTTAATTGAACCTTATTTTACAATTATTTCAAAAGATATTGTTACAGATAAAGCTTTGAACCCAAATAATCTAAGTAATGTTTATAGAAGAATGAATATGCTTTTTCAAGGTGTACTTCCAAGAGTATTTACAGTAACTGAAAAAGGAGTTGCTAAGGAACTAATAGGCAAAGAAATTATGCATCGCGATGTGTTTTTAATTGCTGATAAAAAGAAAAAAGCATTATTTACTTTAATAGTAGATCCAGAAATGTCTGTTTGGAGAAAAAGACAAATTTATCGTACAGCAGCTAATCTGAATTCACATATATATAAACAAAAATTAGTTATCGAAACAGTTACAGAGTTTGAAGAAGTTTCAAACTTATTGAAACGCTATAATCTTTCTGTGGAAGGAATTACTCAAGGATAGAATTTGGTAATATCCAAATTTATCCTTAGAATTTATACAAACATCTTTTTCGATTTTCTTTGGTAAATTGGAAATTTTATACAGGTTAATGTATCAAGTAAATTACTATTCATACTTGAATTAAATTTTTGACCTAATAATACAACCAAGTCTAATTCTATAGAGTGACCAGCCATACCTTCTATTGCAGTTTTAATATCTAAATATGTTGAATTGGGTAGAACTTGAGTTGCAAAAACTCGTAGTGAAACCCTTACTTGATAATTGAATACTCCTCCTGTAATTTGTACATCAAGATTTTCAACAGAGCTATCAGGATCCATTGCAGTTAAAATACTAGTCGATTGTTCCAGAGAAATTTTCTCAAAGCGCCATTTTTGAACTATATGTACAGAAGTTTGTGTTATTGGAACTGCAACTGCAATGAGGATTAAAACCCAAGCAATAATTTGTGTTTTCATTGATCTTTTTGCTTTTACTCTTTTAACAGCTTGCGGTGGTTCTACTTTTCGTATAAGGAATATAATCATACAACCTAAAAGTACACAAGCTACGTTAGTAATAAATAAAATAAGACTTCCTAAAGCAATTCGCCATTGAAACATTCCAACAGCAATGCCTACATTCACTGTTACCGGTAATAGTGCAGCAGCTGCCGCAACACCTACCAATGCAAGAGAAGTTCCACTAACAAAACAGATACCAGCTGTTAAACCAGAAGCAATTGCTATAATTAAATTAATTATATTTGGTTCTCCTCGAGCAACAATGAATGCACTTGGCTCATCAAGTGTAAATCGATAAATCAAACCAATTATGAATCCAATCATAATAGAAATTCCAATACCTGCACCTTCGGCAAATAATCCTTCTTTTAAGATTCGTTGATTTGAAGTTATTGCTCCAAAAGTGATACCAACGATTGGTCCCATAAGAGGTGCAATAATCATTGAGGCAATTAAAGTAACATTATCATCTCCAATTAAACCCATTGCAGCTAGAATTGAGGAGAGAATAGTCCAAGCTATAAAATTAAAATTTAATTTTGAAATTGTTGATACATTTTGTTCTAATTCCTCAATTGAAATCCTTCGTAAAAATTTATCTTGTTTCCTTGGTCTAGCTTTTGGAATTGTAGCTTCAATTTCTGAAATTGAAATTCGTCCTTTAACTCTCCCTATTCCTAGTTCACTTAGATGCTCTAAAATAAATCCTGTCCTATAAGGTAAAGTAGTAATTAATATTAGACTTGTTTCTTCTCCCTTAATATGTTCTATCTGAGATGGTGATACAACCTCAATTAGACTTTTTACTATTTCATTTCCATCTGAAGCTGGTACGATTACTTGAATTTGCTTCATTTAATAACCACCAAAATAACAGAGATCAATTAACAATGTTTCTCTTTTTCTCTATTTTATAAGATAATCAATCTAATATTATTTAACTTTATGTGATTTCTACGGGAAACTATTTTATTTTAGAATAACAATTTATCTTTGAATGTTGTTTGGAAGCACGAAGATGAGTAATATTCGATTTCCAATGATTATTACTTGTATGGTAAAGAATCCGATTAAATTTGCAGATTTATTTGAGAAACTACTACGAGATGCAGGTTATATAAAAATCGGTGAAAGAGCTTTTGTTCACCAAGGAGGTGAACAATTGACAGCTGCAATAACTATTGGAAAAACATTTCTACCAGAAGTTGAATCTGTAAAAGATTGTTTAACTTTATATCTTTCAGATGCTGAAAATGCAATTAATATTGAATTATGTAATCATCTCAATATTGTACTTTCTACAGAAGTAGAATCATTATTTTCAATGGAATAGTTTTTTTATTAGCATATTTTTTTATCATTTGTTTGTAAATTGATTCTTTAAAAATTATTTATAGATTTGATTGACAAAAATGCCTTATGATAACTTTAAAAATTGTAAGAAATGTTTTCCTTGTCTTGTAAAAAATGGCAATAAAAATTGGTTAAGAAAAAATGATTCAAATCTATGATTTGACTAAATTAATTTTTTCTTCTTTTAATTCCATTTCATTTTTTCTCGAAAAATATTTTACTTTAACGAAGAGTAGAGGTATAAGCAAGCCAATAACAATGAAAACAATTGCATATTTTATAAAATCAAATAAGAAAACCAAACCATAATTTGTTATTGAGTAAGTTTCAATTATAAAATCGAAAAGTTCATTGAATCCAAAATAAAATCCTATAGTTACAATCAATCCTACTGTTACTCTAAATATTTTCGAGGACCAATGTAAATTATCATTATTCATTTTGATCCATTTTGATTCAATATAGATAATCATCGGAAATAGTAGCAGTGCAGCTACAAAATTTGAAGAATTAGTTTCATCCCCAAGAGGCCAATTAGTAAAATATCCTATTAGAAATGTTATGAGAAATACTACTAAACCATAAATTTCTCCGACCATAATCTTAACCTTATCAGACCATGTATCTATCCACCTAATTAGTGGTGGGATACCAAAATACATTGCAGCTAAAACAGCAATTCCAACCAAAAGACCAATAATAACATCACCAATAAAATGGACTCCAAGAAATACTCTCGAAATACATAAAAGAATAACTAGGATTGGTATCACAATATATAACCAGATTTTCTTGAAGTAGAACATAATCCATCCGTACATAGTAGCTGATGTTTGAGCATGTCCTGAGGGAGTGCTAAAATTACTTTCCTCAACTAACCTTATAGAATGATCTGGACGAGGTTTCCGAATAATTATTTTAAGGAAGAAATTCAAAAAAGAAGCTGTTAGTAGAACATAAATTGCTATAAAAGCATCTTTCTTTTTATAAATCCAAAAAGCAATTGCTAGTAAGATAATATAGATAAGACCTTCACCAAAATAAGTGATAATTAGAAAAGGCCACTTTAACCAAGGTGCAGCATTTTGGAATGCTTCAATTATTGCTTGATCAAAAAACCAACCCATATTTAATTCACCAATTTAAAATTATACCTTTTTTAAAGAATACTTATTGAAAAATCTTTTTAGTAGAATTTATCTGGAATCTTTTTCAAGATTTTTTTCATGTTCTTCCCAAATTACTTCTAAAATGAGATTAGGATCAGTTTCAATTCTAAATTTTCTGGTAAAATATTTGCAAATATTGTAGATATCTCTCTGAAGCAAATCCTTTGCATTTGGGTGATTTGAATATTCGAATTGGGGAAAATCAATTAGAAGGAAATCTTGTTTTTGAGTGATTATAATATTATATTCTGATAAATCACAATGAATAATTTTTCCTTTAAGAAATAATTTTCTGATTTCTGAAATAATACCATTAAAGATTTTCAAAGGATTTTTTAATTCACTTACTTCAGCTAATTCTAAACCATCAAAAAATTCCATAATAACTATATGTCTATTCACATCAATGTTCTTTGGTACTTTTGCTTTTATTTTATTAGCAATAGCTAAACCATCAAATTCCCTTTCCGCAGAAAGTCTTGATTTGTATAACCAATTAATATGTCCTCTTTTTCCAATATAGCTTCGAAGTTTTTTGCTTCTTTGAAAACTTGGTCTACCAACTCTATGGATTTTAGCAACTAATGTTTTCTCCTTTTCATTATAAGCTAAGAATACATCTGACTCCTTTCCTTTACCTAATTCTCTGCCAACAGCGATAATGGTATCCCTTTCTGAAAGTGCTCGAAATGCTAACACATCATACCCATGATGAGTTAATTGATATCCTACAAAATGCCCTTTCCAACGGAAAAGTAATTCTTTATCATGCAAATCATCTATTCGATCTAAAACAATATTCGGAGTTAATTTGCTAAATTCAATTATTGTTTCAATTGGTACATATTCTGAGGTTCTCATTCCCACCTCTACTGATTGAAGAATGCGAAAATCTTCTTTTTTAAGTTCCACTAAATATTCAGCTGCTTTTGACATATGCAAATCAACTTTATTCTCTTCTCTTATAATTTTGTATTATTAAGTTAATTTACAGCTTTTTTATTAAATCTTCTATTTCTTTCTTTCAATAAAAACTCAAAAAGTGAATTAATAGATTCGATAATCCTTTTTTTAAAAAAATTAACAAAAAAGTAACAGAAACTTTTATTTATTGTATTTTTTCTATTTGTACCCTCAAACTACAGAATAGAGGTAGTAATATGTCCCAAGAAACTTTAGATGTTAGTGATGAAAGAATTACTGTAGTAGCAAAAGCATTATCTTCAAAAACTCGCATAGAAATCCTAAAAATGACTTCTGAAAAAGACATTGATGTTAGCAGAATTGCAGGTTTATTAAATCAAACTGAAGCAAATATTAGTGCTCAAATAAAAATATTAGAACAAGCAGGATTGCTAATTTCTCGTTATGAACCTGGTATGCATGGTGTCAGGAAAATATGCAGTACAAAAATTGATACAGTTATCTTTAAATTATGATAGAATGTAATTCATGAAATAAAAGCTCTAAAAATTCCTTGAGTTATTATTATTAAATTTCATTGTTATTCGTAATTAAATGATGATAATGAAATATCATCTATTTTTTCTTTGACTTTCTCCTTTCAAGGGTTGCTTCAATAAAACCTCTGAATAATGGATTTGGTTTCCAAGGTAAGGAAGTGAATTCTGGATGAAATTGTGAAGCCATAAAAAATCTATTGGAAGGTAATTCTAATATTTCCATTCTTCTGTGATCTTCTGCAATTCCTGAAAACACCAATCCCTTCTCCTCAAATTTTCCAATAAAATCTGGATTTACCTCAAATCTATGTCTATGTCGTTCTCTAATTTCAGTGGAACCATACAACTCAAAAGCTTTTGTACCCTCTTTTACTATTACTTTTTGTCCCCCAAGATTCATAGTACCACCAAAATCAGTTATATCTTTTTGCTCGGGAAGTAAATCAATTACTAGATTTTTGGAATCCAGTTTTCCATCCATTGTAAATTCATAGCTTGTAGCATCTTTTATTCCTAAAACATGACGAGCAAATTCTACAGTTGCTAATTGAAAACCAAAACATAATCCAAGAAATGGTATATTATTTTCTCGTGCATATTTTATCATAGCAATTTTACCTTCAGTCCCTCTATAACCAAATCCTCCTGGAACAAGCAATCCATCATAATTATCTAGAATTTTTACCTTTTCAGATTCAACTTCAATCTCTTCTGTTTCTATCCAATCAATTTCTACTGTATATTTATATTGAGCTGCTGCATGCTTTAATGCTTCATTAACAGAAATATACGAATCAATGATTTGAGTGTATTTACCACCCATTGCTATTTTAATGACATCTGTAGGATTCTCATATTTTTCTGTTAGTTCATTCCATACTTTCCAATTAGCTTTTGATAATTTCAAATCTAGCTCATTTATAATAAGCTCACCAAAACCTTGTTTATCTAATAGATAAGGAGCTGAATATACTGTATCTAAATCAGGTAAAGTAAATACTGCTCTTTTTGGTACATTACAAAAGAGGGCAACTTTTTCTTCAGTTTTTTCATCAAGAACCTCATGACTTCTACAAACGATTATTCGAGGATTCAAACCAATACTTCGAAGTTCTTTTACTGAATGTTGAGTTGGTTTTGTTTTTGGTTCACCAAGATGTTGAGGGACTGGAACAAAGGTAGTATGAACTAATAGAGTATCCTCTTCTTTTTCTTCCATAATCATTTGACGAATGGCTTCTAAAAATGGAAGTGATTCAATATCTCCTACAGTTCCACCTATTTCCACTAATAAAACATCTGGATTATTATAATCTATTACTTCTCTAATTCTTTTCTTTATTTCATCTGCAACATGAGGAATAACTTGTACCGTTTGACCTAAATAATCGCCAGCACGTTCTTTTCTAATTACTTCTCGATAAACTTTACCAGTAGTGATATTTTGAGATTTTTTCATATTTAATCCAAGTATTCGAGCATAATGACCAAAATCAACATCAATTTCTCCACCATCGTCAGTAACATAAACTTCACCGTGTTGAATAGGATTCATAGTTCCTGCATCAATATTCAAATATGGATCAATCTTAATTAGATCGACTGTCCCGTTCCGAACTTGGATATTTTTTCCAATACTAGATGCAACAATTCCTTTACCAATCCCAGACATTACTCCTCCAACAACAAATACTATTTTTGTTTTTTTAGTCATATATACTCAACTTCTATTTTTCAAATAATAAAAAAATAACTTCTAATGTTCTATTATTTATAGTTTATGATGACATTTAACAGTAACAAACAGAAAACAATTTCGGTCATAAAAAAATAGTAACTTAAGCAATGGAAACAACCATTTGCTTAAGAATCTATGATTTCTATTGTGTAGCAGCTGTGATATTACAATCATTCACTTTAATAGTAGAAACGAAAGTAGGTGTTAATACTTCCCACCAGTAGATTTGTTTTTGATCATTACCAATTGCAGAAATATTTTTGCACATTCTTAAAAGATTGTCTGTCAAACGTAATTTTCTTACAGGTTTCTTAATTTCACCATCTTCAATTAAGAACATACCATCTCTGGGAATAGTTGAGAATTCTCCTTCTAGCATATTAGTAAATCTTGTATACCAATTAGAGGTAATATAAATTGTCGGTTTTTTACAATCAGCTATAATTTCATCAAGTGTTTGATTACCATTTGCATATTTCATATTTGTTGGCATAGGAGCTAAAAGTTTTGATCCACCAAAGAAGTCTACTAATTGAGAATTACCTGTTGATTTTGCTTTCATCATCACACCTGATGTTGTATTATGTATTAATCCTACTAATACTCCATTTTGTATAATTGGTGTTTCCGTTGTAGGTGTACCTTCAACATCAAAAGGACTGCTTCCCAAACCTTCACCAATATGAGGATTGTCAGTTATAGTTAAATGTTCAGGACCGATTTGTTCACCAAAGTGATCCCCAATTGGACTCATTCCGATCATCATCATCAATGGATTTGCTCCATCGGTAATCTGTCCGAGAATATTTCCTCCTACAATTGGACTCATGATTAAATCATATTTTCCCGCTTTCCCTTGTTTTCCACCAACTGCCATGTTAGCAAGTTTTCCAGCATGTTGTCCAGCAGCAACAAATTTCTTTTCTATATTTGAAAGATTTCTACCTACAACAACATCTTGTCCACTGCTTTCAAAATCTACAAATGATCGAACTGTTAATCTGTAATAGGAAGCATCATATGAACCAGTATTACCATAGCTAGTCATTTGCTCTACCTTTGAATTTCCAAAATACAGCACTCCTGCTACTCTTTTTGCTCCTACTTCTAATGATGAATCTATTACAAGGTTAACCATTTCTGGTGCTTTAGTATAGAAATTCTCTGATTGTTTATCGTATAATCCTTCAATTTTTTTGAAAGAATGAATCTCTTTTTCCATACCAGCATACAACTCACTCTCTGGCATCAATTTTACAAAATTAACCGCTTTTGAAACATTCTCCTTGATTTTTTCAATTGATGGATTTTGTATGTCAACTTCAGTTGTTTTTTGTCCGATTGCTACAAATACCTCTAAGAAACTATTTTCCCATTTTTTAGATATATCAATGTTAGAGTTTGAAAAACGTATTTGATATTCTGGGCCTTGTATAAATCTAGAAATAACTTCAGTTGCACCTGCTGTTTGTGCAGTTTTAATTGCAGTTTCAAGTAACTTTTCTGTCATTTTATTTTTTTCCTCCTAAGCGAATATCTCTCATTCTTACTTGAGCACCTCCCATCCAACAAGGAGCTCCTTGCGATGGGTCTGATTTTCCACACGTACCATATGGAAATTCCATATCTTTTGATACAGCATCAACACTACCGAATAATCCAAAAGTAGTTAATTCTAAAACTGGTCTTTTCACCATTTTATCAGTAAGTTTACCATTTTCAATAAGATAAACCTCTAAACCAACATATTTACTTTGAAATCTTCGATCATCGATATTCCATTCTGTGAAACTTTTCATATAGATTCCCTGTTTTACATCTTCAATCAGTTCTTCTAATTCATAATCTCCAGCTGCAAAGTATGTATTAGCCATTCTAATTAAAGGTTCGCGATCATATCCTATTGCTCTTGCTGCAGCATTTGATTTAGTTTCAAAACGAGCTGCAAATTCTCTGTTAAGAAGAACTTCATTGATCATGCCTTCCTTTATTAAATATCTTGGTCTTGCTTTTACGTTTTCATCATCATAAAGGTAGTATCCTGCACTTCCTGGTAAAGTTGGATCATCAATTAGTGTTACTGCTTCTGACCCTACTTTAATTTCACCTAGTTTTTGCTTTTCTAATAGATCAATATAGAATGATTCTCCTGCTTGAGCACCTTCTCTACCTAAAATTCTGTCTCCTTCTGAAGGATGTCCAGTGTTCTCATGGGCAATTATACCTGATACTTCACCACTAACAACAACATCTGTTTTCCCAAGATACATTTCTTTTGCAAAATTCGCAGTTTTCACCAATGCTTCATTATCTTGAATGATCTTTTCAATAATTTTTTGTTCTTCAAACCATTCCCATCCCATAGATCCTGCTGCACCATAAAAGCGTTGTTCAGTTCCTATAGGTCCTTTTGCAGTATTGAACGTATAAAAAGCCACTAATGATTTATCAGATTCGACTTTAGAACCTTCGCTATTAATGATGTACTTTTTATCTCGAGTCATATTTAGCATTAAAGTTCTTGTAATTAAGCTTTCACCAAAGTCTTGTGAAACGAGATTTTTATCAAGATCTAGAATAAACTTGATTTTTTCTTCATCTGATACATCTGCAAATTGCTGTTTAACAGTTGTTTTCCATTTTGTGTCAACAATTTTTTCTTCTGAGAAGATAATTGGTTCTTTTCTTTTACTTGCTTTAGCCATTTTTATTGCAGTTTCAACAACATTCTCAATATTTGTTTTTTCTAATTTTGCAGTAGAACAAAATCCTATCCCACCGTCTGTTAAAACCCTTATTGCAATACCATTAGTATTTTTTTCACCAGCACCAATAATCGATCCATTTCGTGTGGTGTATCCTTCATCACAGGAATTAACAAATCTAGCTTCTATATAGTTAGCACCTTTTTTTATTCCAAAATCTACAGCAAAATCAGCTATATCCATACCATCTTTCATAGGATAAAACCTGTTTTTTGATTTCTTTCTATTTCTATTAGTTTTTTAGTATTTAAATTATAACTTCTTTTTCAAAGTCAAAATAACATTTATCGCATTATCTTTTTCACAAAATATTATTAAATTCAGAAATTTGAAATAAATTAACTCCAAATTCCTTCGGTGTTTTAATTGATTGATCTTACAATTAACAATTCAGTTTTAGAGAAATCAATATTGCGTGCTAGAAAAAAGAATATTATCGTGCCTACCTTTGAACAACAAAAAAATCCCAATTTGATATCAGAGAAAATAAAAAATGAATTGAGAAGTATTAATCTTTGGGATATCCATCCAAGAAATTTATTCCGCATTTCTTGGAAAAATGAACCAAAGGACAAAGGTGGAGTTTTTACCAACTTACCTAATTATATTGAACTACCACCTGAATTAACAGGCGTTGAAGCTAGGATAATGGCATTAATTGGAAAATGGTTTCCAACTGGATCACATAAAGTTGGTGCAACATTTGGTTGTTTAATTCCAAAATTAGTGACGGGGCAGTTTGATCCTACTTCACAAACTGCTGTTTGGCCTTCCACGGGAAATTACTGCAGAGGTGGAGCCTATGATGCTACTTTGTTAGCATGCGATTCCCTAGCAATTTTGCCAGAGGAGATGTCCCAAGAACGTTTTGATTGGTTAAGTAAAGTAGCTGGAGAGATTATCAAAACTCCTGGTGGAGAAAGTAATGTAAAAGAGATATTTGATAAATGCCTGGAATTAAAGAAAGAAAAGAAGAAAAAAATAGTTATTTTCAATCAATTTGATGAGTTTGGTAATCATCTATGGCATCATGAAGTAACAGGTCCAGCAATGAAAGAAATCCTCGATAAAGAAATTAATAATTCTAATCTGTCCGGTATCTGCTTAACAACAGGCTCTTCTGGTACTTTGGGAGCAGCTGACTATATTAAAGAGCAATATCCTTCTTCAATAACAGCTGCGGGAGAATCCCTACAATGCCCTACTATGTTACTAAATGGTTTTGGTTATCACAGAATAGAAGGTATAGGTGATAAGCACATCCCATGGATCCATAATGTTAAGAAAACTGATCTAGTTATCGCAATAGATGATCAAGATTGTATGAATCTATTAAGGTTATTTAATGAACCTGTGGGAAAACAATATTTAACAAAACAAGGAGTACCTGATTACATGGTTGAGAACCTAGATTTACTCGGCATTTCTAGTATTGCTAATCTTCTTATGACCATAAAGTTTGCGAGATATTTTGAACTATCACGTAGAGATATCATATTAACTGTTTTTACTGATTCAATGCAACTGTATCAATCAAGACTAAAAGAGTTAAATTCTCGTTATGGTGAATATTCTGAAATTAAAGCTGCGATTGATTATCATCGTTCATTACAAGAAATAAAAATTGATAATATACTTGAATTAAAATATCCTGATAAACAACGAATTCATAATCTCAAATATTTCACGTGGGTAGAACAACAAGGTAAATCAGTTGAAGAACTAAATCGTCAATGGTATGATGAGGAACGCTATTGGAATGAAATTTATGAAAAGGTTCCTAAATTAGATGAATTAATAAGAAATTTCAATGAGAAAGTTGGTTTATCCTAGTTTATTTTCAAGTGAAATAGAAGGAGCAAAAACAATTATAAATATCTCATTACTTCTTAATGAACTCGCTAAAAGAAGATGGAATAATCCAAAAATATTTTATCTTCTTAAATTTAACAATTCATTGAGAGTATAAGACGATGATAAGAGATGCCAAAGATTATGGTTCATTGAACGTACATATGCGAGCTCAAAGAATGGAATTGTTTACAGCTGGTACCTATAATCTCTTAGTAAGTGCAACCGATTTTAGTAATCTAAGTCAAATGTTAGCAAATACAAAATACAATGATATTATTGGATCTGAAATGGTCAAAACTTATCCAAATCTTATCGAAATAGATCATCGACTTACACAAAATTTTGTAGACCAGTACAATCTTTATCGGAAATTTATCCCTAAACGTGCAATTGGTTTTGTGAATGTTTTAATTAAAATTTATTATTATAATAATGTAAAACTACTTCTAGCTGCGCTTCATAATAAGGATAGACTTGAAGAAGTCAATGAGATGTTAATTACTTTGAACGAAACTGAGAATGCTGAAATTCAAGAAATGTTTAAAGCTAGAAATGTTGAAACACTTGTTGAAATGATGCCAAATGAGGATCTCAAAAAAATTCTTAACAGTGCACTTGGCGATTACCATTATTTAGATCTAGTTTATCCCCTTATTTTCGCAACAGATCAATATTACTATAATATGCTTTGCATAGAAATAACTAAATTATCAAGAGAAGATCAAAGAAATACAAAAAATCTTTTTGGCACACGAATTGGGCTTCAAAATCTGGAGATAATACTTCGTTCTAAAACATTCGATGTCTCACCAAATATTGTAAAGAATTGGCTCATTGCAACAAAATTATGTCCTTTAAGAAAAGATATCTTAGAAAAATTAATACAATCACTAGATCTTGAAACAACTTTCAATATTATCAAGGAAGAAACTCCATTTAGAGAACTTGCGATTAGATTACTAGATAACATTGAAAAAGAATTACCACCACTTCATAATTTTGATCAATATGCAGAACAGATAGTTATTCATAAAGCAAATTCAATCTTTAGAAGTGCAAGTTTTAATGTTTCGATTTTTCCAGCATTCTTTTTATTGAAAGAAATGGAAATTAGAAATCTACGAACCATTATCTTAGGAAAAATTCATAAAAGGTCTGCAAATGAAATCCTTGAAAGAATAGTCTTAGTGTAAGACTATTAGTAAATGTTAAAAATAGATTAATAATCATCTTAACTCAAGAAAAATAATAGATCATACTTAGGAGGTAATACTCATTCGATTATCATTAGCAAAAAAGATCTTCATCATGATGCAGGTGTTAGTACTAGCTTTTGCTTTAGCTACTGCAGTAAAGGTTGTCATGGCATTTACTGGTAGTACTGATGGAATAACTATTTTAGCAGAAGATCCTTCAACAGTAGGTTTAATAGCTATCGGTGCTGGTTTAGCAATTGGGTTAACTGGTATAGGAGCTGCCTTAGGTTTAGGAACTGCTGCTGCTTCCGCTGCTGCAGCCATAACTGAAAAACCTGAAACTTTTGGGAAATTACTTGTGCTTTTAGCTTTGATAGAAGCTATTGCAATCTATGGTTTCGTTATTGCATTTGTACTCTCTGGTAGTATCACATAAATTGATAATATTCTATCTTGAATAGTCAGTTTTAATATAAATTATCAGAGATAAAATAACAAGACGGCATAAAGCCGTCATTGAATATTTTTTATTTTTTTAGATTTCATTCAAATGATACTTTTAATTCTTATTTACCAACAATTTTTTTAAGTTGAAAAATCATTGTCTTTTGAAACTCAATAGATTGAAATAAATCAAAATATTTACATCAGAGTTTTACATAATAAATGAAAATATTGATCATCTAGGAATGAATGAAATGTTAAATAATTCAAGATTTGATTTCGCAGCATGGACTAAATTACTGCCTCCATCAGAGATTAGAGCTTTGTTAGCTTATAATACAAAATATAATTTTGGTGGTGGCCTTCCCGGGGCTTTACCCATTGATACCTTAGCAAATATCTTGATAGATATAGGTCAGGAAAATATGCAGGATAATAATGAAGGTAGAACTGGTAAAGCAATCTCATTATGGAATTATGGACCTACTGCAGGGCATGAATTTTGCTTAAGAGTTCTTGCAGATAGACTAAGAAGAAAAGATGAAATTAATTTGGATAAGGAGAATGGTTGGAAAGATGTTATTTTAACTACTGGATCACAACAAGCACTTTATGCAATATTAGATACAATGATTGATCCAGGAGATGTTATTTTAACTCCCAGTCCTGCTTATCTTGGATTTCTTGCACCAGCATTTAAAATTGGCGCTGAGATAGTAACAATCCCTACAGATTTAGATGGTATTATACCAGAATATGTCGAGAAAGCAATTCCAATGTGTGAGAAGAAATTTGGAAAGAAACCCTCAATTCTCTATGTTGTTCCTGATTCCGATAATCCAAAAGGTACAACACTACCCTTTAAACGCCGAAAAGCATTATTTGATATTGCAGAACAACATGAGATGTTGATCATTGAAGATCAAGCCTATAAGGAAATGCGATTTAAAGGTGAACCAATAAAACCAATTAAATCCCTTGATAAAGAAAATTCTCGAGTAGCATATCTAAGAACTACTTCAAAAGAAGCAGCTGTTTTACGTATGGGCTATTCGGTTATGCCTGAAAAACTTAAAAATGAAGTTTTAAAAGACAAAGGATATCTCGATCTTTGTTCTCCAACAATTTTACAAAAAGTCATGGCTATTTATTATGAGAAGTATATAGACAAAGTTCTTCCAGAATGTTTAGCAACTTACAACAAACGTTCAGATGCTATGTTAAAAGGTTTAGAAGAAACATTTCCTGCTGGAAAACATACGGAACCAACTGGTGGATTCTTTGTTTGGTATGAATCAGAAAAGCATTTTGATTCAAAGAAGTTCCTACAAAAATTTGGCATTCCAAATGATATAGTCTTTGTACCTGGTGCTGCGTTCTACCCAATCAAAGGTTGGGCATTTAACGAAGATGGTACTAATTTAACAGATTCAATTGCCAAAACTAACACAATGCGTTTAGGATTCTCCTACAATAAAGCAGATGAAATCTATGAAGGAATTAAAATCCTAGGTAATTTGCTTACTAAAGAGTTAGGTTGAAGAGAAAAATTCTGAGGAGGTTTTGATTTCAAAATCTGAAATCATCACCTTTTTATTTACTGTATTTCCTATCTTAATAATGGAATAATATAAAAAAAGACAATTGATAATCAAGCCAAGTTGAATCAATAATAAAAAGAAATTAACATAAAAGTTTTTATCTTATGGTTTTTGAAAGTCAATGGATTTCGAACAGGTGTATTCATGATGAGTTTATTACCCGATAGAATGAAAACAGTAAAGGTTGTTATTCCTAAAACCTATTCTCGTCATCTACAAAGGTATTTATCAACTACAGATAATCTCGAGATAATAGATGCTCAGAAAAAACCTTTTGATATTAATTCTTTCGAGAATGGTGCAAAGATTAAGAATCTGTCTGAGAAATTCGATGAAGTTGTAGAACACTTTGACATTAAAAAGAAGGTCTCTAAAAGGCAATTAATTAAAATTGACGACTCTGAATTAGGTCCTGTTTTAAAAGATGCGGAAATGATATCAAAGGAAACCATTGAAAAACTAAGCCAAATTAATGACAGAATAACTCTTGCTGAACAAGAGTTAGAAAAAAACAGATCCGCTATTGAAGTAGCAAAGAATCTTATACCATTTGGTTTTAGCTTTGAAGATTTAGATGATGAACGACCATATTTTAATATAATTGTTGGACGAATTGAAGCTACTCGTGTTCCAAGATTTAAATGGAATTTAGATGCTATTACTGATAGTAACTATGTTTTCAAAGTATCTCAATCTAAAGGAAATTATTCCTTTGTAGCAATTGGTTTCCTTGAAAGATATCAGGATGACATTAACCGACTTCTAGCAGCTTATGGTTTTGAAAAATCTTCAATTCCTGAACGAATTTCAGGTACTCCAGAGAAAGTCATCAAGAAAAGTGAAGCAAAAATAGTTGATTTAGAACACAAAATTGTTGATTTGAAGAAAGAAGCAGATTTAATCATTAAAAACAAAGGAGCAGAAGTTTTAGGTTATACTGAACAATTTCAAATTGAACAAAATTATCTCAAAATTGCTAACATGATGAGAGATTCAAAAAGAAATGTAACTTTCTGGGGTTGGGTTCCGGAAAAGCAAATGAAAAAAATAGAAAAGGATATTCAGAAAACAACTGAAAATAATGCTCTAATTGAATTTACTAAACCCGTATTCGAAGAATCTGAATTTCCAACCAAAACTTCCGTACCTAAATTCGCTAGAATTTATGATGGATTAGTTAGTGCTTATGGTGTACCAGGTTACAATGAATTTAATTCTGCAATACTTCTACAAATATTCTTTCCCATTATGTTTGGTATCATGTTTGCAGATGTTGGACATGGATTACTATTTGCTCTTTTAGGTGTTTATGGATTAACATTACAAAATAAGAAACTCGGAATGGATAGCTTCATGGATGAAATAAAAGGTTATTTCAAAGATGGTGCAATGCTGATGATAGTATCTGGCGTTGTAGCTATGATCTTTGGAGTCTTATTTGGTTCCTATTTTGGAGTAACTTATCACGCTGCGGAATTTGTTCCCAAACCAGTATGGTTTAGTCCTGAAGGGCACGAATTCTATAATGGTGCATCCCCTGTTATTTTAATGTTAGAGCTTTCTCTACTAATTGGTATGATTCATATGACCATTGGTTATGTTCTAAGGTTTATCAAAAATATTAGACAAAAACACTATCTCGAAGCAATTTGTGTTACATTAATGTGGTCAATATTTCACTGGAGTTTATTTGTTTTGGTATTTACATTTGGTACTAATTTCATGGAATGGTTTGATATTAATAATTCAGGTACTTTTGATCTCGCATTACTTTCTATTGGTGGAAACGCGATTCAATTCTTCACAATTCCAAGTGCAATGTGGTTCTTCTTACTATTATTTGCTTTACCAATTTTAGTGATGACAGCATACTTAATTGTGCATGGATTTAAACATGGATCTTTACTAGATGGTGTAGCAGAGCTTATTGAATTGTTACTCTCAACTCTATCAAATACCGTTAGTTACGCAAGAATATTTGCTATGAATGCAGTACATGGTGCTTTATCACATATCTTTACACTTCAAGAGTTCACAAGTGGAGAAGGTTTGGGTGTTATAAATTACATTGGAGTAGCAATAGGCGCTTTGGTAATTCTAGCTTTAGAAGGATTATTCTCATTCATTCAAACCTTGCGTTTGCAATGGGTAGAATTCTTCGCGAAAGTTGGTTATCAAGGTACTGGTTACAAATTCCATACAATGGCTATCGAACGAAAATATTCAATAGTGAATTAAAAATAAAAAACAATCTGTATAGATACAGATTGTTAAACAATTTTTTTTATATTATTTTTCAAAATTAATTTATTGATTACAAATTTGTGAGAGAAAAGAGGATTCCTCCTCTTTAATGAAAAATAGTTTTTAAAAAGTAAATTCGAATTCTTCTTCTTCAGGTTCAGGTTTTACTCTTCTAGAAGCATCTGCAATTATTTCTGGATGTTGTTCTTTCACATGTTCGCGCCAGTTTTTCACCCATAGACCACAATAACAACACATGTATTTCTCTTCTTTTTCTTCTTTCTTTACAATATATTGTAGGTATTTTGGATGTCTCCTTTTCATATGCTCTTCTTCTTCTTCTATGATACTTTGGCATATTTTACATATTTTGAGACCGTCTTTTCTTCTCACAATGAACTCATTGAAATTTTTAGCCATGATAAGCCCCCCGGCTTAAATAATGCGAAGTAAGCATTACTCAACTTTTCTTTTTCGGTGGTTATTATAAACTGCTTATATTATTATTTGAACATTTCCCTTTAAAATAAAGATTTTTAGATAAATTATTATTAGCAAATAATCATTTTTTGCTAGTAAATTTATTATAAATTAATGATAGGATTCCCTTTAATAATTCATATTTCCATTTAGAAAAAGACGCAATATTTTTAAAGGCATTCTTCTTGTTTTGCTTTCACTGCAACGCTGAACTTCTTTAAGCGTTAGCATATTGGGCTCCGACCTTGCACACTAGTGCAGAAGGGGGGTCTCGCCTCTTGGAGGTTCCAGGAATTATGAATTAAAGAAATTCGCTGGATTAAAGTCTTCGAGTAGAAGAAGCTACTCAAAAAATATTTCAAAAACCGTCTTTACGACTGTGTTGTCGAAAAAGCAAGATTAAGAGGAAATAATAATGCCACATTATGGATATTCAATATTCGGCTTAGACCCGGATCGTACAGCTATTGCTAGTGCACGTGATCTTGACATTAGTCCTAAAGCTGCAAGAGAAATATGTAATACCATAAAAGGCATGTTTCTTGATAAGGCAAAGGAATACCTTGAAGATGTTACAATTATGAAAAAGGCTGTTCCATATAAACGCCATAAGAAGCATGTTGCTCATCGCAAAGAATTAGTTAAGTGGCCTTCTGGAAGATATCCAATTAAGGCAGCTGAGAAAATTCTTGAAGTACTTGAAAACGCAGAAAATAATGCTGAGTTTAAAGGTCTTGATGTTGAGCGAATGAAGATTATACATGCGTGCTCTCATAAAGGTATGATTGTTAAACGTTTTATTCCTAGAGCTCATGGTTCATCTTCACCAAGGTACAATTATTTATCACATATAGAAATAGCAATTGAAGAGGTCTAAATTTGTCAGCGATTAATCATTTTATAAAGAAAGGTGTTCGTCAAGCAGAAATTGATGAATATTTAGGTGAAGAATTAAGCCGTGCAGGATATGGTGGAGTTGAAATCGCAAAAACTCCTCTCGGTGAAAGAATTACTATTCATGCTGCTAGACCAGGTATTGTAATTGGTCGTCGTGGAAAAAACATCAGATCTATTACTGATGAACTAATAACGAGATTTGGATTTGAAAATCCTCAGATTGAAGTAAAGGAAGTAATTAATCCTGAATTAAATGCTAAAGTTATGGCTTATTCTTTAGTCTCTGCAATTGAGCGTGGTGTCCATCGTCGTAGAGCTGCTTATTCTGTTTTAAGACGTGTAGTTAATTCAGGTGCAAAAGGATGTGAAATCCTAATTAATGGGAAATTAACCAGTAAACGATCTCGTCATGAAGCGTATCGTATGGGTCTTGTAGCTAAAAGTGGAGAGCTTGGAACTGAATATGTTCAAAGAGCTAATGCAACTGCAGTTATGAAATTGGGTTCAATTGGTGTTACTGTTAATATTATGAGAGGAGATTTACCTTTACCAGATGAAATTACTATCAAAAATATCCGTTTAGAAGAAGATGAAGTTACATCAGAAATTACTGAAATAATAGAGGAAATCCCTGAAAAACCAGTTAAAATTCAAGAAGAGGTTCCAAAAGAGAAAACTCCTAAGAAAGAAACTGTAGAAGAACCCAAGAAAGTAAAAGAAGTTACAAAGAAGAAAACAGATCTTGATAAAGAAGTTGAAGAACTTTCAGATTTGATAGAGAAAACTCCTGGTGAAGAAGCTAAACCAAAAACAACTAAAAAGAAAGAGACCCCAGAAAAGAAACCAACCACACCCACTAAGAAACCTTCAGTAACAGATGATAAGAAAACAAAGAAAGAAGATGTTAAAGTCAAACCTCCTGTAAAGAAATCTGAAGAGAAAGCTAAAGCTCCTGCTAAGAAGGTTGATGAAAAATCCAAAGCTAAAACATCTACAAAGAAGGAAGAAGTAAAAGCTAAAACTCCTACTAAAAAGGTTGAAGAAAAACCCAAAGCTTCGAAAAAGGATGAAAAGGAATCCAAAACTAAAACCAAAAAAGAAGGTAAGAAGTGATAGGAGAAGATAAAAAATGGCCCAATTAAAAGTGCGAGAAATAAGATATATGACCGTTGAACAGAGAAAAACTCAGTTGCGTAATCATAGAAAGGAGCTCGCATATTTACGAGCTGGAATCGCTACTGGTGGTTCCCTAGAAAAACCTAGCAAGGTTAAAGAAACTAAGAAAACCATTGCAAGAATCTTGACAATTATGAAAGAGAATGGTGAGCTTTGAATCCTATAACACCTAAAAATATCCATAGACATGAGTTGATTGGTTTGAATATTGAAATCGTAAAATCTGCAGATCCAAAAATAATCGGAACAAAAGGGATCGTTATTGATGAAACCCAACATATGTTTGTAATTCAATCAATTAACAACACTGAAACAATTGCACAAAAAAGAATCAAAATCCAGAAAAAAATCTGTTCTTTCAGATTTACTCTTCCTACTGGTGAACTTGTGGATATTGAAGGCAGCTTGCTTAACTCTAAAAGTGAAAATAGAATCAAAAATATTATTCGAAAAAGGTGGTAAAAAATTATGTCTAGATATATTGGCGTTGATGTTCAAGAACCAGAAACAGTATGCGATGATATTAATTGTCCTTATCATGGTTCTCTTCGAGTTCGAGGTCGGATCATTAACGGAACTGTAATCAGTCACAAAATGCAAAAAACATGTGTTGTACGTAGAGACTTTCTCTTCTTTGTTAAGAAGTTTAAACGATATGAACGTCGACATGGTACAATTAGTTCCCATAATCCTCCTTGTATTGATGCTCGAGAAGGAGATAAAGTAACAATAATGGAATGCCGTCCTCTCAGTAAGAGTGTTTCTTTTGTAGTAATTGCCAAAGAAAAACCTCTGGAGGGTACTGAAGTCTAAATAATATCAAAGGAGAAATAAAGAAAATGTCGAGAAGAAAAGTAACAGGCATCTCTCTGCCAAAACTAAGCAAAGGTGTTACTGTAGGTACTAGATTAACATGTGCTGATAACACAGGTGCAAAAGTTATTGAGATTATTGCTGTGAAAGGTTTCAAAGGTCGTCTCAATCGTTATCCTACAGCTTCTGTGGGTGATATGATAATTGTCTCCGTAAAGAAAGGTACCCCACAAATGAGAAGACAAGTTCTTCCAGCAATAGTTATTCGTCAGAGAAAGATGTATCGTCGACCAAATGGTCTCTGGGTTCAATTCGAAGATAATGCTGCTGTTATAGCAAGTCCTGAAGGAAGCCCAAGAGGAAGTGAAATTCGTGGCCCAGTAGCAAAAGAAGCTGCTGAAAGATGGCCAAGAGTTGCCCATGCAGCTAGCACAATAGTGTAGATGGTACGAATAAGGAGTAGAAAAAAATGAAGAAAAATGCAAAAATCACAACACAACCATCGAAACAACGAAAGATGCTCTACAATGCACCATTACATCAAAAAATGAGAAAATTGACAGCCCCTCTCGCACCTACTTTAGCTGAAAAAGAAGGCATAAAGAAGATGGTTATTCGAAAAGGCGATACAATCAGAATTCGTAGAGGATCCTTTCGAGGAATTGAAGGTGAAGTGTCAAAAGTTGATTATAAAAATATGATGCTAACTGTTGAAGGAGTTACCTTTGAAAAATCAGATGGTTCAGCTCAACACTTCCCAGTTCGTGCTAGTAATTGTGAAATTATTGCTCTTAAGAATATGAAAGACAAACGTCGAAGAGCAATTATTACCCGAAAGAATCCAGCAAAAGCTGAACTTGAGGAAATAGAAGAGGAAGAAAATTGAAGGTAAGTGAGAAAAATGACTAAAACAGGCGGTTCAAAACATCAAAAAAGAATTGCATCCCCACGAAATTGGACGCTACCTCGTAAGAAACATAAATTTGCTTTCCGAGTAGATCCTGGTCCTCACAGTCTTGATAAAAGTGTACCATTGGGTATCCTCATGAGAGATGTTCTACATTTAGCAGAAACTACTCGTGAGATTAAGATCATCTTGAACAAAAAATTGGTAAAAATTGATAGTAGAATTATTACTAATCCAAGATATCCAGTAGGACTAATGGATGTTATTGAAATAGATGAATTAAATAAGAAATATAGAATCTTACCTCACGAAAGACATGTAATGGCACCTTATGAAATGAAGAAGGGTGCGACATTAACCAAACTTTGTCAAATTATGAATAAAACCACGATAAAAGGTGGAATTACTCAATTAAATCTTCATGATGGTAGAAATATCCTCTTACCAAAGGAGGCAGGAATAGAACAAAAATACAATTCCAAAGATTCTATTGAAATTACACTTCCAGCCCAAAAGATTGTGAATCACTTTCCATTTAAGGAAGGAATGTATGCAATCATTTCAGATGGACGAAACGTAGGAAAACATGGTTCAATAAAAGAATTTCAATGGCGTTTTGGTCCAAGAGCTTCTACAGTTACTCTAGTCTCTACAGATGGAAAAGAGGTTCAAACTACCCCTGAGTATATATTCGTTATTGGTGAAAAATCACCATGGTTCCAAACAACAGGAGATGAAACCTAATGTCAATGACTAAAGAAGACTTCCTAAAGGACTGGGAAAAACACAAAATGCGCAAACCAAAAGTTGCTTCTTTGTCTCTACACTGTTGTGTTGGAGAATCTGGTGAAGCACTTGAACGAGTGAAGAAAATTATCGAATCCATTGCAGAAATGAAAACTGTAGAAACACGAGCTAAAAGAACATTCCGTGAATTTGGTGTAAGAAAGGATGAACCAATCGGAACTTTGGTAACAATCAGAGATCAAGAAAAAATCATGAAACTTATTCCCCGATTATTCTATCCTAGAGATAATAAAATTAGTAAAAAAGCATTCGATAGAGAAGGAAGCTTTGGTTTCGGTATAAGTGAACATATCGATATTCCTGGAACTAAATACGATCCAAATCTTGGTGTAACTGGTTTAGATATTCAAATCAGACTCGAACGACCAGGTTTTAGAATTAAACGTAGATTCCGAACACCCACAAAAGTTCCTGCAAAACACAGGATCTCTCGAGCAGAAGCAATTGCTTTTGCAGAAACCGAGCTAGGAATTATTGTAGAATAGGTGAAGCAAAAATGGCTAAAGGATCTGGTACAAAACCAAAAGAAGTCAAGTATGGTAAAGGTTCACGACAATGCACACGATGTAGTGCTCGTGAAGGGCTCATTCGTAGACATGGTTTAAACCTCTGCCGAAGATGCTTCAGAGAAGTGGCTACTACCGTTGGATTCAAACGGTATGGTGGTCACGGAGGATAAAAAAAGTAGGTGAATGAAAAGATGCCATTGTTAGATACATTAGCAAATGCAATGAATAATATCTGGAATGCTGAAAAACTAGGAAAACGTGAAGTTTATCTCAAGCCTGCTTCCAAGCTTATCTCTTCCGTGATCAAAGTTATGATGGCAAAAGGTTACATAGGTGAGTTTGAATTCATAGATGATGACCGAGCTGGAATCTTCAAAGTACAATTACTAGGAAGAATCAATAAGTGTGCAGTTATCAAACCGCGCTTTCCTGTTAAGCATAAGGAATTCGAATCTTGGGAAGAAAAATTCCTTCCAGCAAGAGATTTAGGAATTCTAATTGTCTCCACACCAAAAGGTGTGATGAGTCATGAGGATGCAAAAGCATTAGGAATAGGAGGAAGACTCCTAGCAGTAGTCTACTGATTAAAGGATGTGGAAAAAAATGCCTAAAGCAGTCTATGTTGAAAAAACTGTAGAAACATCTGATGGAGTTACTCTTGATTTAAAAGGCATGAAAGTAACAGTTACTGGTCCCAAAGGAAAATTAGAACGTGATTTTCATGGTGAACCAGTTCAAATGGAGCTCAAGAAGAACAAATTACATTTATCAGTTGCTTTTCCACGAAAACGTGAACAAGCAATGCTTGGAACCATTGAAGCTCATGTCAAAAATATGATTGTTGGAGTAACTGAAGGATATACCTACAAACTAACAATCGTTTATTCACACTTCCCAATAACAGTTGAAGTTAAACCTGGTGAAACAGTTATCATTAAGAATCTTTACGGTCAAAGAGACCCAAGAAAAGCAAAGATTCAAGGTAATGTTAACGTTAAAGTTGAAGGCGATGAAATCATCGTTACTGGAATAAACAAAGAGCATGTTGGCCAAACCTCTGCAAACATCCAAGAAGTTTGTAAACTTCGAGGAAAACTACACAAAGATCCTAGAAGATTTATGGATGGTATTTGGTTGTCAGCTCAATTTGTTGGAATCGAATAGGAGTGAATGAAAAATGACCGTTGATAAACGATTACTCCGAGAACGAGCAAAAATGAGAAAATCTCGACCTAAGTTTCGAAGACAAGAAAGCTGGCGATATAAAAGATTAAGTAAAAGTTGGCGTAGACCCATGGGTATTGATAATACTATGCGTCACCATAAAAGAGGATGGCCAAAAATCGTACGAATTGGTTTTCGAGGTCCTAAAGCTGTACGAGGATTAACTTCTAATGGAAAAGAAGAAGTTTTAATTCATAATGTGAAAGAACTCGAACAAATCAAAAAAGATACTCAAATAGCTAGAATTAGCGCTACAGTTGGTGTAAAGAAGAAAGTTGCAATTACAAATAGAGCTGATGAACTTGCTGTTAAGATTATCAATCGTCCAGAGGAAGCATTAACCTTTGCAACCATCTCAGAACTATCAGATGATATGCTTAAGGATGAAGACACTTCAGTAAAATCAACTGATAAGCCACGTAGGAAGAAATCTACTGGTGAATTATCTTTAGAAGAATTAGAAGAACTAGAAAAAATCGAATCTCAATTAGCAGGTAAAGAAACCAAACCAAAGAAATCTACTACTCCTGCAAAGAAACCTGCAACTACTACAAAGACTATCACTAAGAAACCTCCTACAACAACCACAAAAACAACTAAAACGACACCTAAGAAACCAACTACAACAAAGGAAAAGACAACTTCTAGTAAGAAGTCTGCTAGCACAACAAAAGCAGCCTCTACTAAAAAAAGTGAAAAATGAGGTGTAAAAAAAGATGACTGATCTTAAAACACAAAGAAATATCGCAGCAGATATTCTAGGAGTAGGTGTAAATAGAATCTACATCGATCCTGATGCTGCAGATGAAGTTCAAATGGCACTTACTAGAAGAGATATTCGTGCATTAATTCATAGCGGTGCTATTAGAGCAAGAAAAATCGAGGGTATTAGTCGTGCTCGTGCAAGAGAACTTCACTTAAAAAGAATTAAAGGTCAACGTAGAGGACAGGGTTCACGTAAAGGTAGAAAAGCTGCTCGAACTGACCAAAGAAGAGAATGGATTAATAGAATTAGAAAACAACGTGCTTACTTGAAAGTTCTCAGAGATAAAAGCTATATCGATAAAGCAACTTATCGTATTCTATACTCGAGAGCAAAAGGTGGTATGTTTCGTTCTGCTAATTATTTAAGAATGTACATTCAAGATAACAGAATGTCCAAGAAAAAATTACCTGAAGTTGAAACAGTTATGCGTGATCTTCGTTTAGCGAAATCAGAGCAAGAAGTAAGGAGTACGTGAAAAGAATGGCAAAAAGTGCAAATTATCATGTTCCTTTCAGAAGAAGAAGAGAAGGTAAAACAAATTTCCATAGAAGAAAACGTCTTCTTCGATCCGATAAATCTAGATTAGTTGTAAGAAGATCTAATAGAAATGAAAGAGTGAGTCTTGTAAATGCAAAAATTGCTGGTGATGAAACACTAGTAATAGCAACTTCCTATCATCTCAAAAATTATGGTTGGAAAGGATCCACAGGGAATACTCCATCATCTTATCTTACAGGTTATTTAGCAGGATCCTATGCAAAAGCCTTAGGAATAAAAGAAGCAATCTTGGATATTGGTGTAAACTCTTGTAGAAAAGGTACACGCGTTTCAGCTATGTTATGTGGAGCAGTTGCAGCTGGGCTTGATATCCCTCATGATCCAGAAGTTTTCCCACCTGAAGAAAGGTATACAGGAAAAACTATTGCAGATTTCGCAACTAAGCTGAAAAAAGAAAATTCTGACAAGTACGATAAACAATTTAGTGATTATAAGAAACGTTCCGCAAAACCAGAGAGTTTGCCAACTTATTTCAACGCTACAATAAAAGCTATTAATGCTGATCTTGCTTCGGGAGCAATGAAAACGAAGCTCAATAACAGAAATAAGAAGAATAAAGCATCAAAAGCTAAGAAACTTACTGATAAGAAATCAGCTCCTCCAGTAAAGAAAACAACAGTAACCTCTCCTAAACCAGCTACTACTAAGAAACCTGCAACTTCAACTACTCCATCAAAGAAACCAGCTACTACTACAGAAAAACCAAAAGCTCTTACTACAACAGATAAGACTAAATCAACAACTCCTAAGAAAACAACCGCAACTCCAAAACCAACAACCACAAAGAAACCTGCTGCAACTACAACTAAAACAACAAAAGCAACTCCTAAGAAATCCACTACAACTGAAAAGAAATCAACAACAAGTACTGAGAAGAAGGCTCCTACAAAGACAGCATCAAAAACAAGTGCTGCAAAGAAACCAACTTCAACAAAATCTAAGAAGTGATGAAAAATGGCACAAATAAGCGAATGGCAACCAAAAACTAAACTTGGTTTAATGGTAAAAAAAGGTGAAATAGTTTCAATTCATGAAATCTTTAAGCAATCATTAAAGATTTCAGAAGAAGAAATTATTGATGCTTTAGTACAAAATCTAGAAGATGAAGTTATTAACATAAATCTTGTTCAAAGACAAACAGATGCTGGAGAAAAATCACGTTTCAAAGCTTGTGTAGCTGTCGGAAATAGAAATGGTTTAGTTGGTATTGGTGAAGCAAAAACAAAAGAAATTGGTCCAGCAATTAGAAAAGCAATAACTATAGCAAAATTACATCTCTCACCTATTAGAAGAGGATGTGGTTCATGGGAGTGTTCCTGTCATGATCCTCATAGTATTCCTTTCAAAGTAAGAGGAAAAACAGGCAATTGTGTTGTAGTAGCAAAACCTGCTCCTAAGGGACTTGGTCTAGCATCAGGTAACATCGCTAAGATAGTATTCGAATTAGCAGGAATAACTGATATTTGGACTAAAACTTTTGGTGAAACTCGTACCACACCAAATTATGCTAAAGCAGCCTTTGAAGCTTTAAAAGGAAGCTACAAAGTCGTTACTCCTAAAGATTGGGGTAAGTAACCAGATTAAGGTAGTGAAAAGAAAATGTCAAAATCAAAATTTGAACTTCTCGCAGTTATCCGTCTCAGAGGTTCTGTAGATCAACCTGCGGGAATCTTACATGCTCTTGATTTGCTCAATTTGAATAGACCTAATCATGCATGTGTTATTCCAAATGATGGAACCCATAATGGTATGTTACAGAAGCTTAAAGATGTAGTTACTTGGGGTGAAATCGATAAGAAAACCTTAACTGAGCTTATCAAAAAACGTGGTAGAATTCAAGGCAATAAGAAGATAACTGCTAAATTCCTCAAAGAACACAAATTTGAAACTGTTAATGAATTCATTGGAGCGGTTTTCGAAGGCAAAGCAGACATGAGACGTATTGATGGTGTGAAACCACTCTTTAGGTTACATCCACCAAGAAAAGGTTTCAAGAGTGTAAAAACCCCCGTCACCAAAGGTGGTGATCTTGGTTATCGAGGAGTAGAAATAAATGCTCTTCTCGAGAGAATGATGTAAAGTGAGTGATAAAAATGGTTCAAAGATTTAGAAGAAAAGTTCGAAAACAAAGAGGCAGTATGCACCATGGTTATGGTATCCAGAAAGGTCACAAAAAAGCTGGTAGCAGAGGTGGTGTTGGTAATGCTGGTGGAGACACCCATGAATGGATGCACTCCATTAAAATAGGAAAAAAATATGGCAAACATGGTTTTGTAAGACCACCAAGAGCTTATGTTTCTAAAAAAACTATCAACATCGGCGACTTAGCTGATAAAGCAGAACAACTTGTGAAGAAAGGATTTGCTACAAAACAAGGACGAGATATTACTATCGATACAACAAAAATGGGCATAACCAAAGTACTTAGTGGTGGAAAAGCTAAAAAGATGACTATCATCGCTGAAGCTTTTTCAACTCTAGCTAAAGAAAAGCTTGAAAAAGCTGGTGGAAAAGCTCAAATTGCTGAATAATATTTTTAAAAGAATCTCCGTTTTCCCGGAGATTATCTCTTCTATTTTTTATTTTTGCTTATCATTATAACATTTTTATTCTCATTTTATGTTGAAAAAGTTGTTTAGGAAAATTTAAGTAAACCTATAAAATGATTAGTTGCAGTAAAAAACTAATTAGCGAAAAAAAAAAAATCTAACGTGCGCGTGATAAAATTTGGTTTTCAATTTAGAAAAAATGAAGGATGATATTAGACAAAAATCAAAAAACAATCCAGAAAAATATTATCCTGTAAAATCTCTACAGAAATTAGGTTTTAATAGATCAATATGTGAACATTGCGGGAAAGCTTTATGGTCGGTGGAGGAACGAAACTTTTGTGATGAACCTGAATGTAGATTAAAGAGTGGACTTCTCCCATATGGCTTTATCGATGATCCTCCAACAACTAAAAGATTTAATTATACTGAAACTTGGACAAAAGCTTGGGTACCAATATTTGAAAAACATGGTCATACCATTATTCCTAGATATCCGATAGTCGCACGTTGGAGAAATGATACTGAATTTGTACAAGCATCAGTTTATGGTTTCCAGCCACTTGTGGTAAGTGGAGAAGTTGATCCTCCTGCAAATCCAGTTTTAATTCCACAGCCATGTTTGCGTTTTAATGACATTGATAATGTAGGTCTCTCTGGGAGGCATTTCACTTCATTTGTAATGGTTGGTCAGCTTGTATTTAATAAACCAGGAAAATTCATTTATTTTATGGATGAAGGAATTGGTTATATAAATGATTACTTGACAACTGGGCTTAGTATAAATTCGAAAGAAATTGTGTACCATGAAGATGCTTGGGGTGGTGGTGGTAATCTTGGTAGTAGTTTAGAATTCTTCATACGTGGTCTTGAAGTTGGTAATCAAGTTTATATGACTTATAAAATAGAACCTAATGGTAGTTACAGTAAATTATCCACAACAGTTATTGATATGGGTGCTGGTCTTGGTAGATCTACTTGGTTAATAAATGGTACACCAACGCAATATGAAGTTAATTTCAATACAGTTTTACCTAAAGCACTCGAGAAAATAGGTTTGAAACCAAATGAAAACTTCTGGAAAAATTATGCTAGATATAGTGGTGTTTTAAATTATACTGAAACTGATGTTGCTCGAATTTGGGTTGATGTAGCTAAATCACTAGATATGGATCCAATTGATTTGCGAAATGAAATACAACCTATGAAAGATATTTACTCAGTAATCGATCACACTAGATCACTATTATGGGCTATTTCTGATGGTGCACTTCCTTCAAATGTTGGAGGAGGATATAATCTCCGATTTCTCCTCAGAAGAGCTTGGTCGATTATTGCTGAAAATGGTTGGGATTTAGATGTATTTAATCTCATAGATTGGCATATGGAAGATCTGAAAGATTTATTCCCCGACTTCACAAAAAGTGGTGAAACAGTAAAAGATGTACTTGAAGTGGAATACAAACGATATCAATCAACAAAAGAAAAGGGAACAAAGATATTACAGAAAAAACTCAAATCATCACAATCAATTTCAACTGAAGAATTAGTTCAACTCTATGATTCAAATGGGATAGTACCAGAAATGGTAATCGAAGTTGCAAAGGATATGGGTAAAACTGTTCGTATTCCAGATGATTTCTACAGTAAATTACATGAAATTCATGAAAAAACTAGCTCTGAGAAACCACTAGCAACACAAGCTGATATAAAAATTCCTGAAGGAATACCTGATACTATAGTTGACTATAATTTGTTAACTTTTGAAGGTGAAGTTCTTTGGCAAGAAGAAAATCTTGTTATTTTAAAAACTACTGGTTTTTATCCAACTTCAGGAGGGCAATTACATGATTTGGGTTCCATTGACGGAATACCAATAAAAGAAGTAAGAAAGGTTGGTGCAGTTGTAGTACATATATTAGAATCTCCCCTTCCAACTAAAAAGAAAAATGTACGATGCTCAATTGACTTACATAGAAGAAGAATACTAATGAGTCATCATACAGCAACACATGTTGTTAATGCTGCTGCAAGAGAAGTTCTTGGTCCACATATTTGGCAAGCTGGTGCTGAAAAAACAATAGAGAAAGGACGCCTTGATATAACTCATTTTGATTCTTTAACTCAAGAACAGATGGATTTAATTGAACAAAGAGCAAACGAAATTGTTTATGAAAACATTGAAGTATCAATTGAAACTCTGCCAAGAGATATCGCAGAAAAAAGGTATGGATTTACTATTTATCAAGGGGGAGCAATACCTGAAAAAAATTTACGAATTGTCGCTATCGATGATATTGATATCGAATGTTGTGGTGGAACACATGCAAATCGTACTGGTGATATCGGTCCAATTGTGCTTTTAAGCTCTGAAAGAATTCAAGATGGTATTGTAAGATTAGAATATGTTTCAGGAGAAACTGCAGTCAGAGAAATTCAAAGAAGAAATCATATCGTTCAAGAAACTTTAGATATGTGGAGTATTGATTTGAATGGTCTTCCCTCTACTGCAAAAAGATTTTTTAATGAATGGAAAACACAGAAAAAAGAGCTATTAGAAGTTAAAAAAGAAAAAGCATCCATTGAAGCACAATTACTTGAAAAGAAAATTGAAAAACTAGGTAAAATTCATTATTTAGCAGAAGCTCTTTCAGGTGATGCTGATTATTTAAGCCAACTTGTCTTTACATTAACTAAAAAAATAGATGATTTAGTTATTTTACTCATCGATAGGGAATCACTCTTTATAACAATAGGTGCAGGTAAAAAAGCTGAAAATATAGTATCCAGTAGCGACCTCATTTCAAATGTAACTAAAGAAATGGGTGGTTCTGGAGGTGGAAAAACTGATTTTGCACGAGGTAGTGGCAAAGATCCAAATAAGATAGATTCAGCTATAGCTAAATTTAAAGAATTATTAACAAAAAAAGCAAAATAAAAGTTTAAAGTGAAACCATTTAGGATCACTTTATTTCTACTGCTTTACCTGTTTTAGCTGATTCTATTGCAGCAACTATACACTTTACTGCGTTAGTTCCTTCCACATCTGAGACAAGTGGTTTTTTACGGGAATCAATACATGCAAGAAAATCCTTATCCTCTAAGTATAAAGGTTCTTGATCTTTTCCTACTGCAAGATAATGATTTATAATTTCAGTAGCTCTATAAGCACCTACATAATCAGAGAATGAATTGCTTAATGAATGCTGAGCTAAACCTTTCTCAAGCATAATACTCTGCAATATGAAATCTAAAGTTATAACATCCTTGGAAGTTTGCACAACTAATTTTCTTCTCTTGAGATTTGGATAGGCTCTCCAAGTTGCTCTGCAATCGAATAAAATTGGATCTGAATTGGTATCTTTAAATCCCTCATATTCAAAAATCGCAAAAAGTTCAACCTCATATGGAAATCCTTCAATATAACATGCTGTTGCTGTAACTTTCTTTGGAATTTTTTCTAATAAACCATTTACAACATCAACATCATGTACCATAAAATCATGGCCGCAACCAAGATAATTTGGATCTAAATCATCACTATTTAATTTAGTGGGTCCAGGTCCAACTCGCCTACCAGTTAAATGCATTATTTTCTTTTCAGTTCCCTCTTGCTCTAGTAATGACTTTAGAGTAACAACAACAGGATTATATCTTTCTAAATGTCCAACTTGGATAATTCTATTATATTGCTTAGCTTTATTTGAAATTGCTTTACATTCTTCTAATGTTGGTGCTAACGGCTTCTCACATAATATATCACAATGTTCCAAGACTTTTAATGCTATTTCTTTATGAATTTTGGTTGGAATTGCTAAGATTGCTCCAGAAAGTTTTTCATTTTCAAGCAATTTATCAAGATCATTGTATCTATTTTCAATTGGAATATTATTTAAATCTCCAATCTGTTTTATACGAGATTCATCAGCATCACAGATGACAACTTTATCACAAAATCCTTCTGAATGTAAACGTTCAATATTCCTAACATGATTTTTCCCCCACTTCCCTAAACCAATAATACCAATAGTTTTCAATTTAATTACCTCAAATAGCAGATATTGAATAATTATATCGACTTTAAAATTTTCTACTTTTTAAGACTTTTTAGAGTTTTTTTTATTTATTAAAATAAAAAAATTCAAGTGGTAGAATTTAATAATCTTGAAATCTTTTTTTTTATAGGTTAGTATGAAAATGGAATATGAATCACCTCTTTCACCATATGAGGCTATTAAAAAAGCTGAAAATTTTTTTGCCAACGAAGTAATTAACTCCAAAGTAAAAGAAAAATCATTATCTAAAAAAGATCAACAAATGTTAGAGATGGGCGTTACTGGAGGAAATTGGGAAATTTTTTGGATGAAAATTTTTGCCAGTCGTAATAATCTTGAAGGTTCTAGAATTTACACAAAAAGCCGCTTTGGATTAATGCAGCTGTCCTTTGCCTCAATAATTACAGTACTTTCAGGACCATTTCTCTATCTTGTATTATGGAATGAAGTATATTGGGCTTTAGTGTTTCCCTCTTTCTTTTTCCTTCTAGGTGTCTTGAGTTTTGTTATGCCTTTTTATCGGATAATCTCAACTAGCAAAAATTTGAAGCAAATTTTGACTAATGAACGAGAAATTATACTAAAGAAAACGAATCTACCTCAATAATAACATTTTATTAATAGAAAAATAAAACTATTACTAACCCAATCTTCTAATGGAAAATCTTAAATTGAATTAATTAAATGATTATAGAATAAAGTTTAAGAAATTATTAACATTAGAATGAGAGAGAAATAAAAAATAAGCAATAAAAATCAAAAAGTGAGAAGTATGGCACCAATAAGTATTACTAAGAGATTTTTTGGAACAAGTAGATATATGGCACGATTAACATTTTATCACACTCGAAAGCACTATTCAGCAGAACTGGTAGTAACTATAGAAATTTTTGATGGAAGAAATAGTGAAGGTGTTTTTGAATGTACTAATATTGCAGAAGTAGCACAAAAAGTAATGGAAATTTATCAAGAAAAATATGGTCATCCTTTAGAAATACGAAGACTCGGACGATGGTTCATAGAATATCTTGAAGATGCAAAAATTACCCCTCCTGAAATGAATAGATTGTTAAAAGATATGCAATCAACTCCTCAGGAAATAAGAGCAAGAGAAGGTTATAGAAAAGCAGTCGTTGAAGCAGTTGAAGAGAAAATAGAAAAAGATGAATATACTGAAGCTGTAGTTGAAGAAATCGAACGAATAGCTGATGATGCAGAAGAAGAAAACGAAGAGTTCATTGAAGAAGCATTAGAAGAAGCGCAAGAAGAAGATGATGATGATGATGCTCTAGAAGAAGCAGTCGAAGAAGCAATCGAGGAAGCTATTGAAGACGAAGATGAAATAATTGAAGAAGTTTTAGAGGAAGTTGTTGAAGAAGAATTAGAAGATGCTATTGAAGAAGCAGTAGAAGACGATGGAACAGTAGATGAAGAGAAAGTCGAAGATGCCATAGAAGATATTGCTGAAGAAATAGCAGAAGAAGTAATCGAGGGAACTGAAGGATCAGCTACAAACGAAGAAGACGATTCTGCTAACAAATCAGATTTATAATAACTTTTGAGACGAAGATTTTCGTCTCTTTTTTCATGCTTTGAAATAAGTTTTGATACCACTTTTTTATGTTTAAATCCACGAATTATTAGAAAGTCCTTTCAAAGGTTTAGAAAATCCCATCAAATTGATATAATAAATGGAAATGGTAAATTATTCACCTAATTATTTTTTTAAATAATCAGGGCTCCATTGTTTTTTAAATAAATTAGCGAAAAAACATTGTTGGAATTTACCAATTAATGAATAAACAAAACCCTTTAAAATTGGTTAAAGAAACAAACCAACAAAATAAATAAATACCACGTAAAGTGAGGAAAAATAGTAAACAATAGCCCGGTGGTGTAGTGGTCAATCATCCAGGACTCTGAATCCTGGGACGGTGGTTCGAATCCGCTCCGGGCTACCATTTTAACATTTTTTTACTTTTTTTTTCACATTATGAGTCCATTACTTCAAATCATGGAAAGTATTAAATAAGAAATACAGAACAATCTTAAGAGATGTAAGTGTTATTATTCTCAACTTTAGATTATTTATGAGTTTAAAATAACACTTTTTGGGTGTTCATTTAATACTAAATGAATTTGAACCCAAATTACAAGCAAAGAGTTAAAAATAATAATCAAAAAAAGTAACCTTTGAATAGTATTGGTGACTTGCATCATGTATGAAGAAATTCGATGGCACGGTAGAGGCGGACAAGGAGCTGTTACATCTGCAAAAATTCTTGCAGGAGCTGCTCATGCTGAAGGAAAATTCGTCCAAGCATTTGCCTTCTATGGTGCTGAAAGAAGAGGTGCGCCTGTAGTAACGTATACCCGAATATCAGATTCTTATATCAAACGTCATTCTCAGATTTACAATCCAACAGTAGTTGCAGTACTAGATCCAGCTTTACCAAAGATATTGTATGTTCAAGGATTATCAGATCAAAGTACTCTAGTGGTCAATTCAAACAAAGAAGTTCCATTTCCTGAATTAAAATGTAAGAAGTTCTGGGTGGATGCTACACAAATAGCTATTGATCTTGAGTTAAGAATTGCTGAGAGCTATATAACTAATACAATAATGACTGGTGCTGTTGCAAAAGCAACTGGATTGGTAAAATTAGAATCAGTATTAGAAGCACTAAAAGATCAATTAAACGAACGTATATGGGAAAAAAACCTCGAAGCAGCTAAGAGGGGCTTTAATGAAATTATCCCATATAGTAATGGAGGAAAATAATTTTGCCAAAAGTGAAAGATGATTTTGAAGTAGAAACTTGGAGTTCAAAACCCACCAAAGGTGCTGCTGGAAAAACAGGACTTTGGAGAACTTACCGTCCAATTATAAATCATGATGAGTGTACTCGCTGCGAAATTTGTGTTCTTTATTGTCCAGAACCATGTATTGAATTGGATGAAAAAGATCCCTCTCATGAAAAAGGTAAAATAATCATTGATTACGATTACTGTAAAGGATGCGGAATTTGCGCAAATGAATGTCCAAGACACTGTATAGAGATGGTTAAGGAAACCGAATTTATTGAGGATACCGAGGAGGAAAAATAAAATGACTGTAACAAATAAACCTCCAATATCATTAGGGCATGATGATCCCTTAACACTTATTATTAGTGGAAATCATGCAGCAGCTTATGCTGCTAAAATGGCTCGAGTTGAAGTAGTTGCAGCTTACCCAATTACGCCATCAACTGGTTGTATTGAAAAAGTTTCTGATTTTGTAGATGGAGGAACCATGGGTGCTAAATATATAAAGGTAGAAAGCGAACATAGTGCAGCTGGTGCTTTAATTGGTGCTTCTGCTACTGGAGCAAGAACATTTTCATCGACATCATCTCATGGGCTTTTATACATGGCAGAATTGGTTTGGTGGGCTGCTTTAGCTCGTTTTCCTACTGTTATGAGTATTGTTAACCGAGAATTAGCTCCTGCTTGGTCAATCTGGGCTCAAACTCAAGACTCAATGGGTTTGCGTGATTCTGGTTGTATACAATACTATTGTAAAAATGTCCAAGAAGTATTTGATACTTGTTTAATGGCTTACAAAGTTGGTGAACATGAACATGTGTATATGCCTTCACTGGTCTGTCAAGATGCTTTTATTCTCTCACATACAAGTGCACCAGTTGATATGCCACGACAAAAGGAAGTTGATGACTTTTTACCACCTTACAATCCTAAGCATTTCAAGTTAGATCCAAAAAACCCAGTTACTCATAGCAATCTTTCATATCCAGAACACTTCAGAGGGAAACGGTTCAATATAATGGAATCCACCTATCGTGCAAAACAAATTATCAAAGATGTTTGTGCTGATTATAAGAAGCGTTTTGGAAAATTCCACGGTGATTTACTTGACATTTATGGAATAGATGCAAAAACCAAACACATTATCGTCTCTCATTCATCTATTGCAGAAGAAATTGAAGTGGCGATTGATATCTTAAAAGAGAAAGGTTATAATGTTGGCTTAATACGAATTAGAGTTTTAAGACCATTTCCAGATGAAGAATTTAGGGAATTGTGTAAAAACATTGATACAATTCACTTTATTGAACGAGCTCCTTCTTATGGTTTTAAAGGAGTCCTAGCAATTGATACCATGGCTGCACTCTATGAAGGAAGTAATCATCCAAAAGCATTCCATCATATAGAAGGTCTAAGTGGAATGGATGTCACAGCAGAATATGCTGCTGACTTGATTGAAAAAGATCTCGAGACTCTAAAAAGGTGAATGAAAAATGGTAACTACTAAAGAAATTTTAAGACTCCCTGAATCAGTTCTACCTGGTCATGCTGCTTGTGCAGGATGTTCTTCATCATTAGGTTTACGATATGCTTTGAAAGCTCTTGGTGAAAATGTGATTATGTCTATACCTGCTTGTTGTACATCAGTATGGCAAGGACCCTATCCAAAATCATCTATTGCAGTTCCAGTTTTGAATATTGCTTTTGCAGCTGCAGCATCTGCAGCAGCAGGTATTTCTGCTGCTTTGGAAGCTAAAGGCAACAATGATACCACTGTTCTAGCTTGGGCTGGTGATGGAGGAAGTGTTGATATTGGTTTAGCTACTATTTCTGGTGCTGCTGAAAGAAACGATAATATGATTTATGTAACTTACTCTAATGAAAGCTATAGTAATACGGGTGTTCAAAAATCCGGTGCTACTCCACCTGGTGCTAGAACAACTACCACACCAAATGGTCGAGTAGGTTTTCCAAAAGATATTTCTCTTATTATGTGGACTCATAATTTACCATATGTTGCAACTGCCAATACATCATATCCTAGAGATTTCATTGAAAAATTACAAAAAGCTCAACAGATGAAAGGTTTCAAATTCATTTATCTTCTTGCCCCATGTGCTGTAGGTTGGCGTTTTCCATCAGAGAAAACAATTGAAGTTGGAAAATTAGCTGTTCAATCTGGTGCACAGATACTCTGGGAAGCAGTGAATGGTGATATTGAAATCTCATCATTGAGTAAAAAATATGAAGATCCAACAAAACGAAAACCACTTGAAGAATACTTACAATATCAAGGGCGCTTTAGAGGTATCAAACCAGAATTAAAACAATCATACAAAGATTATATTGATTATCAGTGGTCAATTATAACTTCACTAGCAAAAATAAGATAAGTTTGAAGCAAATTGCTTCAACTATTCTCTTCTTTTTATTTTTTGTATTTTACCACATTTCAAGCATTTTTTTTGCGCTAAGTATATTTTCTCGGACATTTTTGTGTAAATCTGGACCATGACCACTATAGAGATGTTCTATATCCAAATCTGCAAGTTTACTAAGTGTTATAATTAATTTCTTTCTATCTCCAGTAGGTAAATCCGTTCTTCCGCACGCACCACCATCAAAAACAACATCCCCTGCAAATAATGATTTAGTGATGTGATCGTAAATAACTGCTGAACCATCTGTATGACCAGGGGAATGAATTACTTCCATTTTTGCTCCAGCAAAAGGGATAATTTCAGTATCTTTGTATTCTTTTTTAATTTGAAAATTAATCTCATCTTGCAAACCAAATTGTGAAATTAGCGAAATTCCATCATTATTATTGATGTGTTTAGCAGTTAATGGACTTGAACTATATAATATGTTGTTAAAATCAGAAAGATTATCTGAACCTAAAATATGGTCTACATGACAATGTGTTAAAAATACCTCTACTTGAATTCTGGTATTATCTCCACAAATTTCCCTCAGTTTTTTTCTTAAAGCATATTTAGTTAATTCTCCACTTAATCCTAAATCAATTATTAACAATTTTTTCTTGGTTTCTTCTATGAGAATAAAAGAATTTGAGCTAAAATTTTCTCCGTGAATTACTTCAATATGCAATCTTAGTCTTCCCTCCAGAGTTTTTTTTCCATTGTTAAAACGATATTACCTTTTCTCTCTTTTTGATCAATTGTTTTATACCCTCTATGTAAATAAAAATCAACCAATTGTTTGTGATCTTCATAGGTTTCTATAATAATTTTCCTTTCTTCCATTAGCCTAACAAGATGTTCTGCAGTTTCCATAATAAAAGAACCAAATCCTTTATTTTGCATCTTCTGCTTAACAGCTACTTTTTGTACTTCCATCAAATTATATTTTTCATTTCTTTTAATGGTAAAAGTTCCTATTAATTCTCCTTCAAATAAAATGGAATAAATGGTTCCATTATCTATACGTTCTTTAATTTTCTCTGATGTTTCTAACATTCCACGAGGTTTTCGTCCCAGAATAAACTCAATGGGAGTATATGCTGTTATAATAATTTCAAGTAGAGATGCTATTTCATCATCTGTTGATAATCTAATATCTGTTTTTTTCATCCAATCCTCTTTTAGAAAATCTGGTAAATGCATTTCACTTTCTCACTCAGTTTAAGTGTTTTGAATTAATACCTCTTTTAAGAAATTTCCTTATTTATTTCTAAATATTGAATACAATTTAAAAAAATGATTTTTAAATCTTAAAAACGTTTTATATTGTATAAATTAAAAACAGCTATTGGTTGGTAAAATCATGCGACCTATTACACAAGAGAAACTTGATAGTTTGACACAATTTATGGAGAAAAGTTCCATTGATGCAATTCTCATTGCTGATTGGGAGAATGCTCGAGACGTGAATATGCGTTATTTAACAGGACATATTATGGATGCTACTTTGGTTTTAACCTCAGGAGGAGAAACTTGTCTTGTTCCTTGGGATTTACAGCTTGCTGAAGACCATGCTCAAGTAGATTTTATTTTAGATTTCAAGGATTATGCAAATAGATGGGCTGGAGGGGCTATTAGCTATATTAAAAATACAATTAAAAAGGATAATCCAGTAATTGGTGTTAATTCCAATATTCCATATAGATTTATTTTAACATTACAAGAGGAATTCCCTCACGGAAAAATTTTCAATGATCCAAATATCGTTTCTAATAAATTTACTGAATTACGTGCCACCAAGAGTCCAGAAGAGTTAGAGAAATTGATTGAAGCAGCAAAAATTGGCAATGATACTATAAATCTCATTCGTAAGTTTGCAGAAGAGAATAGGGGAACTGAGAACGATCTTTCCTTTGCTGTGATGAAATATATGAGGGAAAAAGGAGCAGAAGATAATGCTTTTCCATCTCTCATTGCTAACACACAGAGATCACACATGATTCATTGTCATCCACCTGCTGGAAATAATCATTTTTCAGAGAAAGGATTAGCTTTAATCGATTTTGGAGCACTCTATGAAGGATATTGTTGTGATATTACCGTTCCACTAACTTTTGGGAAACTAAATGAAGAACAAGAAAAAATCCGCGATACAACTATTAAAGCATATAATGCTGCTATTGAGTCTATCGATATAGGAGTTCCCCTTTGGAATATCTCCCAAGCTGTAACAGATATAATGGATGAAGCTGGTTATTCTATGCCACATTCTCTTGGACATGGATTAGGATTAACAGTACATGATTCTCCTGCAGTAAGACCTAAACCAACAGATGAAAAGGAACTTAAAAATTGGCAAGAAGTTGTTGTTGAAGAAGGGATGGTATTTACTATTGAACCAGGAGTATATGTAAAAGGTTTTGGTGGTCAACGATTAGAAAACAACGTAATGATTAGAAATGGAAAAGTAGAAGTATATACAAAATCTGAATTAATTGAAATTTCATAAATATGCCTTAATAAACAGTTAAGGCAATCTACTTTTTTTTTATTTTTATTAAATTAAAATTCTATATCAAATATTTTCCCCATAATTTCATCAAAAAGACCTTTAGCTTCTCTCATCGCTTTTTTTCCTTCTTCAGTTATAGTGTAATATTTCCTATCAGGCCTTCCTTCTGGATTGTCTTTAATATGGGAAGTTACTAATTCATCCTTTTCAAGTTTATAGAGAATTGTGTAAGAAGTGACTGTTGCAGGTTCAAATCCAAAACGATTTTTAATGGAATCTCTTAATTCATATCCATACATTTCTTTCTCTAACAATAATCGGAGTATATATATCCAAAGGTTATCAATTGATATTTTCTTTTTAAGACGTTTGAATGCTTTTGATGTCTCTTTAGGATCTTCCCGATTTAGATAACCTGAATCCATAATAACTCAACCTTGTGGCACTAATTCTGCTTTCATTTTAAGAGCTATTAGAAGTAAAAAGGTTTTTGTAAAAGTATTTTTTTGGCTTTTTTCTGTAATAAATTACAAATAAAACTAAGATTAATATTATAAGTTAACCTAAAGAATCTCAAGTGAATCACAAATCTTTAATAGAGATTCGGTACGAAATCACATTATATAGTTTAATAAACTTGAAAATATTATGTATATATAGTTGGTCGAGAAAAAATGACTAAAAAAAGAAAATCTGGCGGAAGATCAAAAGGCTCAAAAGGCAAAGGTGGAATGATTCAATGTTCATCTTGCGGAAGACAAGTACCTGCTGATAAAGCTAAAAAAGAAACAAAATATGTTACTCTTATTGATCCTACTCTAGCAAGAGAACTTAGAAAAGAAGGTACCTTTATTCCTCGCCAAAGAACAACAAAATATTATTGTGTTTCATGTGCAGTACATAGAGGTAGTGTAAAGATTAGATCAAAAGATGAGCGAAAGGATACCTAAAGCTATTTCTTTTCTTGAGAGGTAAGATTCCTCTCAAATTTACCAAATTTTTGATTTTATTGTGAAATCTAATAATTTCTGAAAAGGGGACAATATTGACTACTGAGAAAAAGAGAATTAATTTTTTGGTAATTATAGAAGCAAAACCTCCAATCAGAGATTTTTCTTTGAAAGATTTGCCTGGTGCCTCAAAAATTGATGTAGTAGCAAGAAATATTCTTACACTTTTTCCTAACAGAAATAAAGATTTGAAAATAACCTATTATGCACTATTTTCAAAAGAAAATCCTCATATTTTAAAAGTTAAGGAATTATGTTCAAAAATTTCATTATATGATGAAATCGAAATTGCTTCTTTACTAAAAGAAAAAATACAAACTCCTATGGATACATTCACAATTGATAGTTATCAACAAAAAAATGACATTAACTGGTTTCAAAATACGAATCTTGAAACCTTTCTTAAAATAATTCCAAAAGATGAAACGAATATCTATTACTTACATGAAAGAGGTAAGTCATATGAGAATTTTCTTGAGACCTTCGAAACAAATAAGAATTTCCTTTTTATCTTGGGGGGAAGACATGATGTTTCAGAAGAAAATGAGAAAATAATTAACGAATTTAATATTCAACGGATAAATCTAGGCAAAATTTCTTATCTTGCATCTACTTGCTTGTTAAAAATTGTTTTTGAATTTGAGAAAATATTAGAAAAATAATCAACAAAATAACGTATTATATAATGCTTTTAATTCTTCATCACAATAGCAATATTCAAATAATCGTTAATTGTTGCCTCTTTTGAATATTCAAGAAGAATAGAAGAAATTATTGTTTTTTTCATGAAAAAGGCGGTGGCCATCATGTCTGAAGATCAAGAATTAGCATATAGAATATTAAAAGATATAAGTGATGATACAAGTGTTCCTCGAAATATTCGTAGGAGTGCAAGCGATGCTTTAGAGGCATTAAATAATATTGAACAAGAACCATCTCCTGCTATTAGAGCAAATATTGCAACAAGTATTTTAGAAGAAACAAGTTTAGATCCCAATTGTCCTGTTCATGCTAGAACAATTATTTGGAAAGCTATTTCAATTCTTGAAACAATTAAAGATGAAGAAGAGGATGATTACTAGTTTTTTTATTTCTCTTCTTTAAACAAGAATATTACCTTGAATAATTTTGAGAAACTCTTTTTCAAAGCTATTTTCTCCAATCGCTAAAACTTTAGCTTTTCCGTATCCAGTTGATCTAATATAATTGTTAATTAGTTGTACACTTTCATTATAGTCTGTGAGAATTAAGGTAGTATTTTCGTTCCCACCTATTTTTAATTGAGCAGCTGCAAAGAGTGCCTTTAGTTCTTTTTTCTTCTGGAAGGAAATTGCATAAGAATTAGTCATTTCATCATTAATTAAAAAATTACTAATCCATATTAATCCTAAGATATTCTCTCCTATCTGAAGATCAAGTCGCCAATTTTTCTTCTCTAATCCCAATTCTTGATAATTTATTATTGCAATTGTTTTTTGATTTATCTTTACTTGTTTTTTTTTGCACAGATTCGCGATATAATTTTTCATTAATTTCTTATCTTCACCTTCATATATAGAGTAAATACAAAAGGCACCACTATGAAAAGGTATAAGCAATTTATGTAGAATTCCATTTTCTATTAGATATCTTATATCCTTCTCTCGAAAACGTGATTCATCAAGTGCTATTTTAAAGATGCCTACTCTATCACGATCAGAGCTTTTTGCGTAAATCCAATTATTCAAAGCAATCTCATTAAATAGCTCCTTATGTTGTGCTTGTATTATGGATGGTCTATTTTCAAAGGAAATATTTTTTTCTTTTTTATTAGAATTAACTATAGATGATGATTCATGAATTAATTTTTTAGAATGCTCTTCATCATTAATTTTCTTTTCAGTATTCTTCGTATATTCAGAAGGCAATTCAGTTTGAATGGAATCTTCATCAATTAACTTATGCTGCTCCCCAGTTTTTTTTTTATTATTTGAATTTGCTGTACTGACATGTTTAATTGCCTCTTCCCAGAGTAAATCAAATTCCTTTTCAGTTCCAGATAGTTCAGCACTGAAAATATTTCTTGATGATGAATTTGGATTAAGAGGTAAAATAGATTCATTACTAGAATTTTCTCTATCGAATTCTGAAATAATAAATTCTTGATTAATTTCATCAGTTTCATCCGAATCCACTAATTCTTGATTAAAAATGTCAGAATCAAAAGGCAATTGATCAGTCACTGGTTGATTTATTGTTTGGATTAGTTCGTTTTCATTTAAATCAATTTGTAGAGTGTTTCTATTTTTATACCAATAATAAGCTAATATGCATCCCTCTAATCCAAATAATCCAACGATTAAAATCCAACTCTTAGAAATTATATATGCTGGAATTGATAAAATAAAAATAGTGTAATTCCCCAAAGTAAAAGAAGAGATAAGTAAAAACAAGTATGTTATTAATAATATATAATTTACAATTGTAGTACCCATTAGGAGTTTTCTTAACATACTCTTGCTAAGCTTAAATTTCAAATTATACCCGATCCGAAATTTTCTTAACAAAATGTTAGTATTTACCTTTTTAAACACAAATAAAAGAGAAATAAGAATAACAATAAAGGATTTTCCCAAAGTAATTAAACTCTCTAATTATCCTTCAATTTCTGCATTCCAATCACAAATTATGGTAATCAGATTTGAACCTGATTGATGACTTCTGCGATATTCTTTTTTATGCGAACAAATTTGACATTCCTTAGATGATAAAGGTTGACAAGATTTAGGACATTGAATTGGTTTGAACTCCAAGTCTGTTCTTCTTAGCAATGAATCATTTAATTCTTCTTGTGATGAAGAAAATTCCTTATGCATAGCTGCTAACAAATCTTTAAACATAGTAATCGACTCTGATAATTACAAGTGATAAACAATTACTCTATTAACAAAAAATCCTCTAAACCATTCTTTTTAAAACCCCCCTAAAAAACAAAAAAGCATAGGTTGCATAAAGGATATTTGTAATCTTATCCTCTAAATCAATGATTTAATGCATTTTTTTCATAATGTGTATTTTAAATAGCTTATTTCTCACCTTTTAATGAGTGGGAAAAAATGATAACTGTATTCAATTTGTATAACTCAATTGCTTGGATTGCTGGTGGACTCATTTCTGCAGTAATCAGTATAATCTTCTTAAGTAAAAATCCAAGGAAGAGATTAAATCAATTATTCTCAGCTGGATTTATTGGTTGGTCATTGTCTTTAATTTTCAACGGAATAAATTTTGCAGTTGCTTATAAATCTCTACTAGCTGCTAATATTTTAAGAGATATTTGTATCGTAGCTGGTGTATTAGGTGCTATGACTTTGTTCTTAGGAACTATTGGTATATACTTTGGTGCAGAGAAAATAAATTGGTTTTCAGTTGCAATAATCACAATTATAGCTATTATATTGGCAACACTTGGTGTACTAAATGACTGGGTAGTTGAGGATGTAATTGGTGGTTATAAAACAACTGATAATTGGTTAGGAAAAATAAGCTCCCAGGTAATTCCCTCCTTATTTATTGTAGTAGGCATAATCTTTCTCCTCTTAACGTACAAAAATTCGGATAATAAAGCAGCTAAAAAACGAATTGGTTATTTCTCAATTGGTTTTTCAACAATTATTTTTGGTATGCTAATGTTTCTTATTGACAGTTTTATAACAGTCTCACCCTATATTTTTCTAACAATTGCAATATCAACTTGGGCGATTGGTCCTATCTTGATGCTTATTGGTTTCTATGTTAAATCCGATGCCAGTCCTTATGAAATTGGAGAACAGATTGGTAATTTAGAAACTCAAACCCTCGATCCGAAACAAGACCAGAAACTCGAAAGACCTTCTTAAATGGTGGTAATAATCCCGACAACATTTTATTGTTCGCTCTAAACAATAAAATGTTCTTTTTACCACCTATTCCCACTTGAAAAGTGTTTGATATTTTATATAATTCAAAAACTTACATCTAATTTTAAAAGCAGTTTTGTTTTCGTACACTATATAGATGTGATATTACTTGACTGCTAATTTGAAAAAGAAACTCAAAAATGAGCTTTCAGAAGTGAGAAATGAGAAAGCTAATGTCCAAATAGGCAAGAATGGCTTAACTGATTCAATCTTTGAGGAGATAACAAAACAATTAGATCGCAATAAAATCGTTAAAATAAAATTCTTACAGAATTTCCTCACAGATGATTTAAATGCGGATATAAATAAAATCTGTTCGAAGACTAAAGCTGTTTTGATTGAAAAACGAGGACGAACAATCATAATGTATAAAAGCTCATCTTAAAACTTCGTGAATGCTCAAATTCCAAGTAATTTTATTAAATAATAATTATTGAAAGTATCTTGTATAATCAAAATTTGGTAGATTTGAATGGTTACTATTATCTCTGGACCTGGTCAACCTCATATTGGTAAACAACTTGCGGATTTAATGAGTGCTGATCATATTGATGTTCAACACAAATTTTTTCCTGATGGAGAAAGGGATTTAATTTTATCAGATGAGAAATGTGATAAAAACACAATTATTGTTCAATCAATTATTCCACCTCAAGATTCGAATTTATTAAGTCTTATACAGCTTATTTATACTGCACAAGAATTTGGAGCTAAAAACATCTCAATTGTTACTCCATACTTAGCTTATGGTGCAAAAGATAGAAGGCTTTTACGAGGGGAAGTTGTTAGCATTTATAATGTTATGAGAGTTTTAGAGGCTACTCCTGCAAACAAACTTTATGTAATTGATATCCATAATCCTGAGGTTTTAAAAGGAAAAGAAAAATTCTTTCATAATTTTTCTGCTATGCCAGAATTTGGAAAGTACTTCCTAAAAAAGAATTTAAACAATCCATTAGTCCTTGCTCCTGATTATGGTGCAAAAGAACGAGTTTCGATCATTGGTAAAACTATGAATGTTGAAACAGATTTCTTCGAAAAAAATAGAGATCCTATTTCTGGTGAAACAAAACTTAATCCTCATGAAATTCCTGTAAAGGGTAAGGATGTTATAATTGCTGATGAGGTTATAAGAACAGGAGGAACAATAATCAAATCAATAAAAGCTTTACAAGAAATGAGTGTAGGTAGAGTATTTGTTGCAAGCACTCATTTGATGCTATGTAATAATGCTGGTGAGAAAATTATGAATGCAGGCGCAGAAGAAATTATCGGAACTGATACTATACCTTCTAAATATTCTACAATACCTGTTGCTCCTTTGATTAAAAAAGAACTAGAGAAGAGTTAATGAAATATCTCACTGAGTAGAAAATAGATGACAAACTTAGATCAATATTTTTTTCAACTATCTGGAACACACCCAGTTTTACCTACAATTGAAATTAGATCAATTCTAGAAAGTGAGAATTCACCATTTTTTATTAAACAACAAAAGAAACAGTGTTTAATTCTAGATTGTGAGGAAAAAAATGCATTAAATGTAGCAAAAAGAGCAGTATATTGTCGAAGGTCAGCACAATTACTTGTTAGAAAGGAACTCATTAATAATACAATCACGGAAATATTAGATTATATTGAAAAAAATGTTGATTTCAATAATTATTTACAACCAAATCAAACATACAAAGTTCGAGTGTATAGAATTGGAAAAATTTTCAAAGAGCTTGTTTCAATATCTCTCGAGAATTCAATTGGGAAAATAATCTGGAATCAAACAAAAGGAAAATGTAAAGGATTAATGGAAAATCCTGATATAACATTTGTTTTATTATTTACTGAAAATGAATTTTTATTTGGAATAGAAGTTTTCGCAAGACAAAAAGGCTCTTTTGAAAATCGTCGACCAGATTTACGACCATTTTTTAAACCGGGAACACTCGAACCTAGATTTGCTAGGTTAATGGTTAATTTGGCTCAAGCAACACCAGGTGAAATCCTATTAGATCCTTTCTGTGGTCCAGGGGGAATCTTGATAGAAGGGGCATTAATAGGTTGTAATTTAATTGGATCAGATCTTGACAACAAAATGCTTAAAGGAGCCAGAACTAACATAAGTCACTTTTCTCCTAATATTAAATTTGATTTTCTAATGGCAGATGCAAAACAACTTCCATTTACAAATAAAATAAAATCAATAGCAACAGATCCCCCCTATGGGAGATCTACCTCGACTTATGGTAAGGAAATCACAAATTTGCTGGAAGGATTTTTTGAAGATGCTAATAAAATACTAATAAAAAATGGAGTAATCTCTGTTGGCATGTTTGAAGAAATACCATTAAAGGATATCGCTGAAAATGCTGGCTTTCAAGTGGATCACTTTGAAAAAATTTACATTCACCGTTCTCTTACTAGAACTATAGGAGTATGCAGAAAGAAATGACTACCATACGTTTAATTTTTCTTGGAACATCTGGTTCAGTACCACAAAAAGATAGGTTTCTTTCGAGCATTGCCTTGCAAAGAGATACCGGTGAAATTTTACTGTTTGATTGTGGGGAAGGTGCTCAATATCAAATTATGAAATATAATGTTAACTTTCAGAAAATAATGAAGATATTTATCTCACATTTACATGGAGATCATATCTTTGGTATTTTTGGTTTATTAAACACAATGAATCTTATGGAAAGAACGGCTCCATTGAAGATTTATGGCCCTCCTGGAACAATTTTCTTTTTTGAAAATACTTTAGGTGCTAGATCAAATTTCGGTTTCAAGTATCAAATTGAATTTTTTGAAAATGAAGGAGGATTTGTTTGTGAAGAAGAAGATTATCAAATAATCTCTAAGAGAGTCGCGCATTCTGTCTATACACTAGCTTATGCTTTTATTGAAAAAGATCGTCTTGGTCGTTTTAATAAAGAAAAAGCAATAGCTTTGAAAGTTGAAAAAGGCTTAAAATGGCAACAATTGCAAAAAGGCAAATCAGTTCTTTCTGAAGAAAATAAAATTGTCACACCAGAAATGATCTTAGGGCCAAAAAGAAAAGGATTCAAGATTGTAATAGCTTACGATGGTCTATATGATGAAGAAGAATTTGTTCCATTTGCCATGGATGCTGATATTTTAGTTTTGGAATCAACTTTTAGTGATGAACATGAAGAAAAGGCACTAGAACGTTTGCATTCCACAGCAAGATGGTCTTCTAAAATCGCTAGAAAAGCAAATGCAAAGAGATTGTATTTGACACATATCTCTCCACGACACAAAGGAGATAACTCGTTAGAAAAACAAGCAAGAGAAGAATTTCCAGAAGCAATAATAGCATATGATGGTTTAGAAATAAATTTGAATCGAAAAGATTTGAATGAGGAAGAAAACTAAAAATTACTTTTATGGAAATGATTTTACTAATTTTACTTCGGAACCATTCTTCGTAAAAGGAGCTAACCAATCAATTAAATAATCGATATTTTGATATTCAATCTCAACTCTTATAGGTCCTAATGGAGATTCTCCTTCTTCATCACAAAAATTAAGTCTGTTAACAAAAGCCACCTGTTTATTAAGATAGAAAATGGTGGAATTACCAACTATACCTTTCCTTAAGGTTTTTCGAGCAACATCTAATATTCTTTGTTGCCTAAACAGATCATACAACTTTTCAAGAGCGGAATGATCTCTACTTTCGATACAAATATATCTTTCATATCCAATCATTCGTTCCTGATTTTCACCCGAAAGGATTGTCTCGAGAGCACGTAGTACTTTACCGGGGTTTTCAGTAGAATGTACTTTTGCTTCCGCAGAGATTCGAAACATTTTTTTTCACTCAACAAAATCAAACAATTTACCAGTTACTAATAAAATATTTGATGATGTTACAAAATGGCATTAAACTTTAATGCTAGTTTGGTGCTTGTTTTCTATACATAGGAGTGTTTGAAGCAATGATTAGAGCATTTTTTGCAGTCGATATAGAAGACAAAGATATTACACAAAAAATTGTTTCTATTCAAAAAGATCTAGAAGATCCAAATGGTAGAATAAATTTTGTTGCGAAAGAGAATCTTCACTTCACTCTAAAATTCCTAGGTGATATTGAGGAATCTATTGTACCAAAATTGCAATCTGAATTTGAAAAAATAGCTTCACCATCTTTTAGTATAGAATTAAAAGGAATGGGCTGTCTTCCAAGCTTTGAGTATATAAACGCAATTTATATTGATATTACTAATGGAAATAATGAATTATCAATTCTTGCCAAAAAAATCGAGGAAATTTGTTCACAATTTAATTTAAGAAAAGAGAAGCGACCATTTAAATGTCATTTAACAATCGGTCGAGTCAAGAAAATAGGAAATAAAAGTACATTAGTAAATAAAATAAAACAAAACAAAGAGGAATTTTTCGGGAGTGTAAAGATAACTAATTTTAGATTAAAGAAAAGTGTGTTAGAACCAACGGGTCCAAATTATACAAACTTATTTGAGATAAAATTAGAAGAATAAACAAAAAAGAGGATGAAAAGTTGTTTAAGGAAGAAGATTATGCTAAAATTCACTTAGAAGTTCTTTCAAAAATTAGACCAAAGACGGAAGAACGAGAAAGACTAGAAAGTGAATACACATCAATAAAAGAAAAAATCTCTTCTATTTTAGATAAAGAGGGAATTAATGCAAAAATAGAATTATGTGGTTCATTCTCTCGAGATACTTGGCTTTCAGGTAATCGTGATTTGGACATTTTCATAAAACTCCCTTATGGTAGTTTAATAGAACCAGATAGGATCATAAAGATAGTTAAGAAAGGTAT
>Ga0307378_10000699_pt1 | contig 57253 bp, 39 predicted proteins | sample UN1MG_FD_202238 | JGI IMG/M metagenome (GOLD analysis project Ga0307378, IMG submission 202238) | Soil microbial communities from Risofladan, Vaasa, Finland - UN-1 | ecosystem: Environmental > Terrestrial > Soil > Coastal area > Acid sulfate soil | place: Finland: Risofladan, Vaasa | collected... | reverse complement strand
CTTATCCGAAAACTTTCTCGAATAATTAAGACTACCTGTGATCCTTTGCAGATCACTGACTATTACAGTAGCTTCAGTTTTATTGTAACCAAGCGATGCATAAAAGGAAGAGACATCATCTCCGCCTGTTGCTGACAGGCTGATATTCGTGACCGGAGCATTCTTATTTTCTACGGCATCGGCCCAGTTGCCTTCAGTACCGTCCCAATTCTGCAAACGGCCACCGTCGAGATTGTTGGTAACCATATAATCATATGCTCCATCCTCATTAAATCCGCCTGTGGTTCCATAAGAATTATAAACTGCCTCAAGATAAAGTTCTCTTCTCTGAGCACCTGTAAGAGGTGTATTTCCCTTTACAGCGTTATTCTGAAATCCTGTAGAAGCGGAAAAATCAAAATTAGTTATTCCCTGTCTGCCTTTCTTGGTCGTAATGACAATAACGCCGTTGGAACCTCTGGCTCCATACGCTGCGGTTGCAGAAGCATCTTTAAGAACAGTGACACTTTCAATGTCGTTGTTGTTAATTGCAGCAAGGGCACTGAGTGAACTCATTGCAGTGGAACCGGTAAAATTGTTATTAATCACCGGTGCACCATCAATAATAATTAACGGATCGTTACTGCCCGTAATTGAGCCTACACCCCGGATACGTATATCCTGTTCTGATCCTGGTGTACCTGAAGAGGTGGAAATTGTGATACCTGCTACCTTCCCCTGCAGGGCCTGATCAACAGTAACCACCGGAACGTTTCTGAGGGATTCGCCGGATAACTGTACAGTGGAACCGGTCAGCTCATTTTTGGCCCTGGTAGCATATCCCATAACAACAACTTCACCCATTGTAAGGATATCAGGTTCCATTACCAAATCCACTACAGTTCTTCCTGTGATATCAACCTCGGTCTTTTTCATACCAACATACGAAAAGACCAGGGTATTTGAGCCCTGAGGAACAACAATGGTAAACTTACCTTCCATATCAGTAAGTACACCGACAGTAGTTCCTTTAACGCTGACTGTCACACCAGGGATTCCCATTTCATCTTCTGAACTGGTGACTTTCCCTGATATCTGCACTGTCTGCGCCATAACAAGAGAACCTGTTATGAGCAACAGTGAGAATAGCAATAAGATTCTTTTCATAAATTAAGAAGTTTAGGTTAATAGTATAAAATCGCGGTACTAAGATAGATTTTTATTTCAAATGACAGGTATCATGATTAACTTTTTTCAGGAAAGTCTTTTCCGTCTATCTTACTGTCTGTTTGTCGTATTGTCTTATCGTCTATTTGCTCTGCTGTTTTACTATCTCATTATCAACGGCTTTCAATACGGTTTGCTCCCCGGTCGGATAGTATATTGATCGAGAACCGAGGAACGAGGACCGAGCAACAAAAAAGGCTGTCTCGTCAGAGCAGCCTTTTTTTATTATGCTTTGATCAATCCTACCAGCCTGGATTCTGCTCAGCAGCAAGTGTAGGATTGGCATCAGTTTCAACTCTCGGTATTGGCCACAGGAACCTGTAATCTGAATATGGAATTGCTGTAATACCAAGGGTTCCTGTATATGGATTCCCGTCAAGCACATATGCAGATGTCGGAGGTGAGGCGTTAGAAAGCTTCGCAGGTATACCATCAATCGGATAATGAGGGCAGAACTGTAGCCTGTGAATATCGGGCCAGCGACGTCCCTCCATAACAAACTCTATACGTCTCTCTTTTAATAAAGCTCCGAGCAATGCTATATTATCTGCAAAATCTGCAACCGTATAGCTCTGGGTTGGGGGATTGGCAAGGGAGCGATCCCTGACCATGTTAAGGTACATCAGTGCATTTGCATCAGGGGCTCCTGTTGGAGTTGCTGTACGGCAATAAGCTTCGGCAATGTTCAGCAATACCTCGGCATATCTAATCAGAGGTGAAGCATCCTCATAGTTTGTAACATCCTTATACTTGTTTGTATACATCCTGCTGCTGACATTATAAACCATTTCAATACCCGGTACAGTTGATTCAGTAGTTCTTGAACGGCGCTCATCGTCAAAGAGCCAGACAGGATCTTTCCAGATTATGGGGCTGATTAGAACCAGTGTCCTGCGCTTGTACTGTGAAGCAAGGGCAGCATTTACCCCTGGATTGTTAGTTCCGGAATTCTCAAGTGAGAAAATAGATTCTGAATTTCCATAGCTATCCAGGAATGTAGTACCCGGATTTGCCGGTAATGAATAGGACCCGGCATAGACTCCACCAGTTAAAAATTTTGAAGCCTCTGCAATAACATTTGCCCACTCCCATTTGTGCATATATACCCTGGTCTTGAATGCTGCAGCAGCCTGCTTGGTCGATCTTACAAGGCCTTCTTTACCGCCACCTCTCTGGTTTCTTGTTGGCAGGTATTGCTCAGCCAGGTCTAGATCGGCAAGGACTTTTGTATAGCAATCGGCAACTGTATTCCGACCCTGTTCCATACCCGCGTCAAGAGCATCCTGGGTAGTATATGCAGTCTCGCGATATGGGACACCCGGATGGGATGCATCCGGTGTGTGCGGAAACGGACGGGCAAAGTGTATCAGAAGTTCGAAATGGGTTATTGCCCTGAAGAGCAGGGCTTCACCTTTATACTGATCTGCTTTTGCCTGGGTAATTACACCATTATCGGCAGCTTCCTGGACTCCATTGAGTACAATATTACAGCGGTTTATAAGCCTGTAGGAATCGCTCCACCACCATACATTGTTTGCTGTGCCCGGGTCATAAGTAGCAGCATAGGTCAGCTGATAAAAGGTTATCCTGTTAACGACATCTTCTCCACGGCAATCACCCTGCTGAACAAAAGCTGATCCCCACGGATAACCTCTCAGGTTCCCACCATAATCACCCCTTTGGGCTGCCTGGTACATTCCGACTACTGAAAGCTCTACAAGACTGGCTGTTGAAAACGCTGATGTTTCATCTATCTGTGAGAATGGTCTGAGGTCAATCAGATCTTCACACGATGATATCATAAGGGTGAATACCATAACAGGTATGATAAATAGTTTCATGCCCTTCATTCTATATTTTTTAATATTTTCCATATCAATAATATTTACATGTTATAAAGTCAGGTTGATCCCGAATGTTATTACTTTTTGGCGCGGTGTGCCATTCAGGTCGGTACCTCCGCTTTCCATTTCCGGGTCAATTCCAGTATATTTAGTTATCATCAGGATATCCTGTCCCTGGGCAAATACCCTGAGGTTATCCAGACCGATTCTCCTGACAAGCGGTTTTGGGAATGTATAGCCAAGGGTAAGGGTTTGAAGCTTCAGGAAATCACCCTTTTCAATGAACCTTCCTGTTGCATGGCTTGTAAGGTTGACAAAAGTCGCACCTGCAAAATATAGCCTTGGTGTCCATCCGTCGCCAGGTTCAGAAGCGCTCTGCCATCTGCCAAGTATCTCTTCCCCATTATTTACAAAGTTCATGTTCACAAGGTCTCTTCTGGTGGAATTCATAATATAATTACCGCCAGAAAATCTGAACATTACATTAAGATCAAAGCCTTTGTAGTTCACTTTTGAACTGACTCCTCCGAAAAATGTTGGAAGCGACGGGCCGAAAATAACCTTATCGAGAGTTGAGGAGAGAGATGATGTTGTAGTCAGCGCGGTAGGATCGCCAGAGTCGTAAATATAATATGTTGAGTTTGCTATATTCCCCTGAATAACTGTTCCATCGTTTTTTTCGTAAAGCGGGTTCCCATTGGCTGCATTAACACCACGGTAAATATATCCGTATATTGAGTTAATTGATTCTCCCTCCCTGACAATGGTATTTGTACCTGTGATATCCTGTCCTGCAACCAGTGATGTAATTTCATTTCTTGCAAGGGTGAGGTTCGCATCTATCTGCCATGAGAAATCTCCCTTTCTCATTAAATAAGCTTCTCCGGAGAACTCATATCCCCAGTTTCTCAGAGCTCCAATGTTTTTATCGATCGAGTTACCCGGTACTCCAAGGGAATTTGGTATCGGAGCAGCAAGAATAAGGCCGTCCTGATTATTGACATAATAGTCAAAGGAAAGCTTGTATTTGCCATCATAAAGAAGTGCATCAAAACCGACATCAAGTTTTTTACTTGTTTCCCACTGCAGCTGGTCATTTCCGATCTGGCTGAAGGCGATACCATTATAATCAGCATATTTTGCTGAACCATAGAGTCCAAGGTAAGGATAGTTACCTATAGAAACGTTACCCACCTGGGCATATGAAGCCCTGATTTTAAGGTCGCTAAGAATATTTGTAATGCCAGTCATGAATGGCTCTTTTGTAACAGTCCATCCAACTGAAGCTCCCGGGAACAATCCCCACTTGTTGGCATCAGGCAATGCTGAAATCCCGTCATATCTGAGTGAACCCTGCAGGAAATATTTTCCTTTGAAGTTATAGTTTAGACGACCGGCATACGAAATAAAGCCGTTCTCTGACATACCTCCACCAATTGACATTGTACCAAGAGTTCCGGAAATCACGTTTTTATTAAAGAACTCATTCGACAGGTCGCTTCCTGAAGCATTGAAGCTATTATTCTTTGAGAACTGCGTTTCCTGAACAAGAGTAATTGCAAGGTTATGAGCATCTAACAAGGTTTTGTTAAAGCTCAGAATATTCTGGACATTCCAGCGGATATTATTGCTGAAATTATTTTGAACCCTGCCATTGGCACTCTTTCCATCACCATGAAAAGGATTATAATAAAGGAAACCATCTGTTTTTGATCCATCTATTCCAATCTGGGTTTTAAAATTCAAAGAAGGTAAGAAATTCACCTGAGCATATATGTTTCCTATAGTTCTTAAGATCCTTGATGTGAATACGTTATGATCAAGAACATAAACAATATTCGGCAGGTTATCCCCTATTGTTTCGAGGTTATTCCATTTACCGGTAAAGTCACCAATTTCGGTAGGATCGGCTGGATCAGGTTCTATGTTGTAACCACTGGGATTGCCAGGATCGTAAATCGGAACATTAGGATGTTGCCTGATAGCTGAGAAAATATTACCCGACAAAGAATTGGTGCCGGTATTCAACCCATAGTATTCCGACTGGGTAAGTCCAATTGAAGTTCCCATTGTGAGCCACTTGGCAACCGTCTGGTCAACATTGGCTCTTGTAGTATAACGCTGCATTTCGTTTGGCCGGGTAACACCTTTCTGATCAGAATAACCCAGAGAGAAGTAATAAGAAGAGCCGGCTGTAGATCCTGAAAGAGAAAGGTTATGGTCCGTCTGGAAAGCTTTCTTCCTGAGAACTGCAGTCTGCCAGTCAGTATCAAAAGTTTGTCCAGGGTATGCAGCTCCATCGTTAAATGCTATGGCTGGGTCACCTGCCTGAGATTTTTTTTCGTTATTGATCAGAACAAATTCATCTGCATTTAACAGGTCAAAAAGTCTTACCGGTGCGGCGTAGCCAAAATAATTGTTGTAATTAAGCTTCATTTTTGAAACCCCGGTTGTACCACGTTTGGTTGTAATAAGGATAACCCCGGAGGCAGCACGCGAACCATAAATAGCGGTTGCAGAGCCATCCTTGAGTATCTCCATGGATTCAATATCGGCCGGGTTAATATCACCGAGTGCATTGGTGGAAGCATATCCCCCGAGGTCTCCTGTCTGTATCGGAATACCATCAACAACAACCAGCGGATATGTACCTGAGGAAATCGAACCTATACCCCTGATCCTTAAACGAGGAGCTTCTCCAAGAACGCCAGTCTGCTGAGTGATTTGCACACCGGCGGAACGACCTGCAAGTTGTGCATCGAAACTTGGTGTTGCCAGTGAAGCAAGTGCATCACCTTTTACAGTAGAAATAGAACCGGTTACTTCAGATTTCTTCTGAGTACCATAACCTACAACCACAACTTCATCGATGTTATAAAGGTCCTGACGAAGAACAACATCAATCAAAGTTCTTCCCTCAATAGGAACTTCCTGTGTAACGAAACCGATAAAGCTGAATACAAGGGTCTGAGCACTGGTAGGAGCTGACAGGGAATATTTACCGTCTACTCCCGTAATTGCACCTATTGTCGTCCCCTTGACAGTAATGTTCACTCCAGGTAACGGCATACCGTCCTCTGAGCCGGTCACCGTCCCTGAAATCAGCACTGTCTGAGCTATAGCAAATGACCCTGCCAAAAGCAACAGTGAGAAAGCCAATAAGATTCTTTTCATAGATTAAGAAGTTTAAGTTTATAGTATAAAATCGCAATGCTAAGATATTCATTATATTTGACATGATAAATATCATAATTAACTTTTTTTAACATATGCCATTGAAATTTAATAGAAAAACTGCCCTGAATTCAGGTCAGGTGTAAATTCTACACTTGAAATAACTTTATTTTGAAAGAAATTCAGGAGAATTTTATTTGAGTATCAGCAATCATGAATATTTGGAAGATGTTCATGTCTTTTCGTTATAGAAGATTTGTTCTGCAAGTCAGGGATTCCTCACTTCGCTTCTTCCCGCCACAACATAAAAATGCCATGTCATTCCGAATGAATCCCGCGGATGCGGGATGAATGAGGAATCTCCATCTAATTTATTCCTGACTCCCGATACTCATTGAATTCTATTTCGGCCTGATCATGACATCTTCAACCAGTTTAAGAATTACCTCCTCTTCATTAACTGCCTTATTTTCAATATTATAACCTTTTCTGACAATTTCTTCTGCAAATACTTTATCATCAAGACTCACCGCATTGATCCTGACATTTAGAAAAGCCCCTTTTATACATGACCTCAGGGCTAATGCTCCTACTGCCGCATCAGTAACCGATGCCGGATTCCCTTTTTCAACCATTTCTTTTATCAGGCTGAATCCTGAATAAGCTGTTTCCATCACTCTGAAAGGCACCATTATGGCATTTTTTACAGCTGCCCGGACAGCATCTTTCCTGGTTCTGATCTCTGCATCAATCTTTTTAGGCAGCCTGTAAGCTTCCATTATCTTATTGAATGCATCAGTATCTTTATCCACAAGATCAAGGAGCCTGTTCTGTATCTCTTTTCCCCTGGCAGCCTGGTCGGAAAACTCTTTCCACCTGTCGTCCCATCCTTTTTTGTGGCTCGACAGGTTAGCGACCATTGTTCCAAGCGCAACACCCAGCGCTCCCATATATGATGAAACTGATCCGCCACCGGGTGCCGGTGATTCAGACGCGGTTTCGTTCATGAATGCCTTAAGATCCATGTCAACCAGCTTTCTTTTCCCTTTTTCTGTCATAACGTATTCAATTATTTTTTCCTCAGGATTGAAGGGATGAATATCATTCAATCCCATCGATTTTACAGCTATTTTAATCAACTCATCATCAGATACCCCGATTGACCTCTGCTGTTTTTCGAGAAAATATCTTCCTGCATCCAGCATTGCCTTAAGAGGAATAAGCCCAACCAGCTCCGAACCTGTTACCCTCACGCCACGGGCATCAGCCTTGCGGCACACTTCATCAAAAGCAATATGTACCGGGGTAACGGAAATATTGGTCAGGTTCATTGAGATCTGGGCGATTCCGTATTCCTCCATGTACCAGCCTATTGCCTTTACACTTTTAAGTGTACCCGGTACATTTATTTTCTTCCCGCTTTTATCCTCGATTGTCCTTCCCTTTTCCCTCACATCGTATGCTATTGCATTTGCACGCCTTACAGAGGTAGTATTGAGATTTACGTTGAATGCGACAAGAAAATCCCTTGCACCTACAGCCGTGGCCCCTGATCTTTCGTTAAAGGTTGCAGGTCCAAAATCAGGCTTCCATGCAGGATCAGCCAGCTTCTTATTCAGTCCTTCATACTCACCTTCCCTGCACCTGGCGAGGTTCCTCCGTTTCTCCTCAAAAGCTGCATTTTCATAGCAGTAAACAGGTATCGTCAGCTCCTTCCCTATTCTTTCGGCAACCTTCCGGGCATAAATGACTACCTCATCCATTGTGATCCCTGATACAGGAATAAACGGGCACACATCAGTGGCTCCCATCCGGGGATGCTCTCCATGATGCCTCGACATGTCAATGACTTCCGAAGCTTTCTTTACTGCCCTGAAAGCAGCTTCTGAGACAGCTTCAGGATTTCCAACAAAAGTAACCACAGTCCTGTTTGTGTCCTTTCCGGGATCAACATCCAGCAGCTTTACTCCTTCAACAGATTCGACAACATCAGTAATCTGCTTAATAACAGACATATCTCTCCCCTCGCTGAAATTCGGAACGCACTCTATGATTCTCTGCTCCATATTCCTTACTGCCTTATTGCCCTACCCCCCATCCCCCCTGCCTTGCTCCGCCGAAGCGGCTACCATCGGCCGCCATAGGCTTGCCGACGGCGCGGCGCGAAGGCGAAGAAGGGGGGCTTAGTTTATTACTTCCCCTTTTAATATTATCGTATCTACCAGGTTGCTGCCAAATGCATAAGGCAGGAACTCGTATGATGGCATCTCTCTGGTAATAAATACATTAGCCACCTTACCCCTGGCAATCGAACCATGAGTCTCCGACAGTCCCATGGCATATGCAGAGTTTATTGTAGCTGCATTTATAGCTTCTTCAGGCAGCATCTTAAGCTTAATGCATGCCAGGGACATTACCAGTTTCATATTCCCTGAGGGTGATGAGCCGGGATTATAGTCAGATGCCAGAGCTAACGGCAATCCGGCATCAATCATTTTTCTGACAGGAGGGTCTGGTAATCCCAGAAAAAACGAAGATCCCGGAAGTAGCGTCGGCATGCATGCTGAAGCTACAAGAGATTCTATCTCCGAGTCTCCTGTATGTTCAAGATGATCCACGGAAAGAGCGTCGTATTTTACCCCAACCTGTACACCACCCGAAAAATCGAGCTCATTGGCATGGATCTTTGGAGGCAGACCGTGTTTTAATCCTGCCATTAATATTTTTTCAGTCTCCTCAACAGTGAAGAAGCCTCTGTCGCAGAACACATCTATATAATCTGCAAGTTCCTCCGAAGCTACCGCAGGTATCATTTCACTTATCACAAGATCAATATATTTCTCCCTGTTGTATCTGAATTCGTCAGGCACTGCATGTGCACCGAGGAAGGTCGCTTTAACCTCAACCGGAGATGTCTCCTTTATTCTCCTGATCACCTTCAGCATTTTAAGCTCATCACTTACTGAAAGCCCGTATCCGCTCTTTATCTCAACAGCGCCTGTGCCAAAGCTTATTATTTCATTGATTCGTGTCATTGACTGACGGAACAGCTCATCTTCAGATGTTCCGTGAAGCTTTTTTGCCGAATTCAGGATACCTCCTCCCCTTTTCGCGATCTCTTCGTATGACAATCCGCGTATCTTATCGGTAAACTCCTGTTCACGGCTTCCGGCATAAACAAGGTGTGTGTGTGAATCACAGAATGATGGAAAAACAAACTTGCCTGAAGCATCAATTATTTCTATATCTGTAATTTCTGGCCGACAGTATTTCACCGGCATGTCTGTCATCTTTCCGAAATCGGATATGGTATCATTCTCTATAAGCAAATAAGCATCAGGTATTGTGTTAAGAGTTGACATTTCTTTACCGCAGACTTTAAGCCCAGGTTTCTCTTCAACCTGGATCAATCCTTTTATATTACTGACAAACAATCCCATATAGGTATTTATTCGTAAAAAATACCCGCCTAAGGTAGCAAATATTAAAAAAAGAGGTGATGATTTCGATTTTTCTTTATCTTTAACGAAATCAACAAAAAACCATAACCTATGAAAAAGATCTTTTCATCCCTTCTGATACTCGTTTTTGCACTTAATGTATACGGACAGGAAGAGCAGAAAGAAAAAGTAAAAACCGGATGGAATTTCGGAGTTTTGCCTGCCGTTACTTTCGATACTGATATGGGATTTCAGTATGGCGGGCTTATTGATCTTTATAATTACGGGGCCGGCGACATCTATCCTGACTATTATCATAAGTTTTATCTGGAAGTATCCCGCTTTACTAAAGGAAGCGCAATTTACAGGTTCAATTATGAATCATGGGATCTCATCCCCGGTGTAAGAACTTTTTCTGATCTTTCACTGCTTACTGACAGGGCCTACGACTTTTATGGTTTCAATGGTTATGATGCTGTTATAAACAAGGGATGGGTCGATCAGGATCTCAATACCGGAGATTACAGGACCAGGATGTTTTACAGGTTTGACCGTTCATTGTTAAGGTTCAAGAACGATTTTGAAGGTAAATTATCGGGTAATAACCTGAAGTGGAATGCAGGTTTTGCGATACAGAATTTCAAAATAGACTCAGTGAATGTTGCCAAGTTCAACAAAGGCAAGGATGCTGAGGACAGGCTTCCCTGGGTGAGCGCTGAACCCGGACTTTATGATCTTTATAAACAATGGGGCATACTCACACCTGAAGAAGCTGACGGAGGGCTGATAAATACTATCAAGGCAGGGATTTCCTATGATTCAAGAGATAACCGTCCCAATCCTATGAAAGGTCTTTGGACAGAAGGCGGTATTGAAATGTCAGCTGAGTTCCTGGGAAGCGAAGCAACATTTGCCAAGTTTTATTTCACTCATCGTCAATATTTTACATTGATCCCCGAGGATCTGAGCTTTGCATACAGGTTAGGTTACCAGCAGACATTGTTCGGAGATGTGCCTTTTTATTATCAGTCTCAGGTTATTGTCTCAGCCTTGAGAGGAGCATATTCTGAAGGTCTCGGAGGATCAAAATCGCTTCGTGGAATCTGGCGTTACAGGGTTATCGGTAACGGATTCTTTTATGGGAATGCGGAATTCAGGTGGAAAGCTGTAAGATTCAACTTTATCAATCAGAATTTTTATATAGGATTTAATGTATTCAGCGATTTTGGAATGGTTACTGACAAGATTGATTTCACAATACCTGATCTGACTGAAACCGTTTATAACAGTTCTGATTTCTTTAAAGAGGGAGCTGAAAAACTTCATATTGCCGCCGGAGCTGGCTTGAGGGTTGTGATGAATGAAAATTTTATTATTGCTGTTGACCTCGGAAAAGCTTTTAATGACCAGGATGGCAATATGGGATTTTATATGGGCCTGAATTATCTGTTTTAGGCCTCACATCCCTTTCATTAAATACGCCAGGGCAACCCCCATATAATTGCCCATAACGTACCCTATTATCCCAACCGTAATACCGGTTATTATAACATCCTTGTTCTTCAGTGAGCTTGCAACCACCGGAACAAAAGGCGGGGAGAATACGAAAGCCGTTGTGGTGATCAGGTAATTATCCGCATCAATCCTGAAAATGACCGATAACAACAGGTGCAGTAATAGTGATCCGAAATAGCACCATGTAACAAACCCGAGCAGACTGAGCATTCCCGGACTGAAAATGGCTTCGAGATCTGCCATTGAAGCAACCAGGAAAGAAAATATAAGAACGAAATACATACCCAGCTGGAAAGTCTTTTCAATCCTGTTTACCCATGGGAACAATGACGCGATGATTGACAAAGTAGTAATTGTAAGTATTACAACAGGATCCTTAATGGCGCCAAAAAACAGTACACTGATACCAACCGAGAGACCAAGAATGACTACTGCCAGGCCTAATCCTTTCAGAAGTCCTGGAAGAACCTGTTTTTTGAACATCCCGGAATAGTCTTCAAAGCTGTCAGCCTCCCTGATGTCCTCATCTATCTCATTATGCTCAACTATCTTTTTGAAAGGTCTGAGAAATGACCTGAATACCCGGGGGCCGGCAGTAATGAAGAAGATGATCGTAGCCGCACCAACAAGCATATCATAAGTATTTGCCATGATAAATTGGCTGGAATTAACATCAAGCGCCAGTTTCAGTGAAACCATATTGGGCGTTCCCCCGGTATACACTCCAACCAGCAATCCACCCATTTTCCACGAATCGGGAACAAGGTTCCTGAATATCAGAAATCCGGAAATTATTATCACGATTATGGAAACTAACGCCAGGGCCATGGAAATGAAACCTTCCTTTGCATATTTCAGCCACCGGCGTATGTTCAGGGAAAACAACAGAAGCGGAAAAGCAAGTACTCCTATTGCCTGAAGGGTATCCTGCATAGTGGCTATATTGTTAGCACGAATATCATCCCCGGTTATCATACCTGATGTTAACAGCTCCTCTGCCTCTTCCTTTGGCAGATATGTATCACCTTTAAGGGCTTGCTGAAATGCTTCACTCCCGTCGGGGATAATGCCTGTTGTACTCAGGATCAGTCCAAATCCGTATGCAAGAACGATTGACCCAAGCTTTTTAAAGAAGGTCCGTTTTCTGCACATCCATATTATTACAAGTGGAAAGGTTAAATAGAGAAGGACAAGAAGAATAACTTTTGTCATACGGCAGGTTTATAAGTAAACCAAATTTAAAAAAAGCGATTCACCCGAAGGATGAATCGCTTGAAAAATAGGTATTTATACTTATTTACTCTTCCTTGCAGTCACGTTCATTGAAGCTTTTCCTGTACTGTTCAATAGCCTTCAGGCTCATCCCCATGCTTGAAAAACCTCCGTCGTGATACAGGTTCTGCATGGTCACCTTCCTGGTAAGGTCCGAAAATAGAGCAATGCAATATTCGGCACATTCTTCGGCTGTTGCATTTCCCAGAGGCGACATTCTTTCCGAGAAATCCACAAGAGAGTCAAATCCGTGAATGCTGGTCCCTGCAGTCGACGCTGTAGGTGACTGGGAAATGGTGTTTATCCTGACTTTTCTGTCTCGTCCATAAATATAGCCGAAGCTTCTGGCAATTGATTCAAGAAGCGCTTTTGCATCACCCATGTCGTTATAGCCTGTCAGCGTTCTTTGAGCGGCAACATAGGATAGTGCGACTACTGAACCCCATTCCCGTATTGCATCAAGCTTATAGGCTGTTTGCAGTATCCTGTGAAAGCTGAGGGCAGATATATCAAATGTCTTCAGCATATTCTCATAGCTTGTCTGTTCGTAGGGAATATCCTTCCTTACATTTGGAGACATGCCGATGGAGTGAAGAATGAAATCGAACTGCCCGCCGAAAAACTTCATACTCTCAGTGAGCAGATTATCAATGTCTTCCATCTTAGTTGCATCTGCAGTAATGATCTTGCTGCCGGTACTGGCGGCAAGATCATTGATGCTTCCCATCCTGACTGCAACAGGGGAGTTTGTAAGCACCAGCTGAGCACCTTGCTGATGGGCCTTAAGGGCTACCTGCCACGCAATCGACTTCTCATTCAGAGCACCGAAAATGATGCCTTTCTTACCCTGTAATAACTTTCCGTCCATAATTGATATTTAACTCTTTGCAGCTTTTATCAGTTCCTTTGCATTCTTAATTGCAGTCTCGGTTATTTCGCTTCCGCTCAGTAATCTTGCAACTTCAATTACCCGCTCATCAGTAGATAACAATTTAATCCTGGTAATTGTTTCGTGGCTGCTTTCATCCTTATAGACATGGTAATGACTTTTTCCCCTGGAAGCAACCTGCGGAAGATGCGTGATGTTCACCACCTGCATGTATTTTCCCATACCGGCAAGTATCTGTCCCACCTTGTCAGCCACCTCTCCTGAGACTCCGGCATCAATCTCATCAAAAATTATTGTCGGAAGGTTTGTATTCTTTGTCAGAAGTGATTTAAGGCTCAGCATTACCCTTGACAATTCACCTCCGGAGGCGATCCTGGCGAGGTTTTCGGGCTCCACCTGCTTATTGGCGGAAAACAGGAAATCAGCGTGATCAGTTCCTGTGGAAATAAAATCCTGTAAGTTTGCAAGTAAAATCCTGAAGCGTGCATTTGGCATTCCCAGTTGTTTCAGCAGGTCGGTGATCTTCTTTTCAACGTCATGTAAAACAGCTTTCCTCTTCGCTGAAATCTCACCCGCCAGTTTCTTAAGATTATCTGTTTCCTTTATAAGGAGTGATTCAAGTTCGACCATCCGGTCATCGCTTGTTATAATGGATATTACAAGCTTTTTAAGCTCTTCTCTCTTTATTATCAGCTCATTAAGTGATCCCACCCTGTGTTTCTGAATCAGTGCATAAATAGTATCAAGACGGTCATTGAGCCTTGAAAGCCGTCCCGGATCTGCTTCAACCGAAGAGGCGAGCTTTTCGAGTTCACCTGCAATATCATTGAGATCAACATAGGAAGATTCGGTCCTGTTAAGCAATTCTTCTCCCTGGGGAAGGAAATCTTTTATTTTTGAAAGGTTAATCCTGGCTTCCCTGAGCGAAGCAAGTATTGAATTACCATCAGATGAAAAGAGGCCGGATGCATTGCCGAGGGCAAGTTTAATCTCTTCTGCATGACTCAGAAGTTCCTGCTCACGTTCAAGTTCTTCCTGCTCTCCTTCAGCAAGCTTTGCATCCTCAAGCTGATTGACCTGGAACTGGTAATATTCCAGGTCGGCTTTGTTCCTGTCGGCTTTATCCTTTACTTCATTGTATTCCTTTCTAAGGCTGCGGTATTTATGATAAGCCTTTTTGTATTCATCTAACAGTTTTACAGTTCCCGCAAAAGAATCAATAACATTCAGCTGGAATGAATTGTCGCTCAGCATCAGTGTCTGGTGCTGGGAATGTATATCAATCAGCCGGTCACCCAGTTCCTTCAGGAGGTTCACTGTTACGGGGGTATCATTAATAAATGCCCGTGATTTGCCGGCAGGATTAATTTCCCTTCTCAGTATTGTAACCGGCTCATGGTCAAGCTCATTAGAAGAGAAAAATTCGGCAAGGTCATATTCATCGATCCTGAATGTACCTTCCACAACACATTTTTGATCTTTTTCGAGGAGTACGGATGTATCGGCCCTGTTCCCGAGGATCAATGACAAAGCACCCAGGAGTATTGTTTTTCCGGCTCCTGTTTCACCGGTAATGATTGTCAGTCCGTCTTCAAGTTCAACATCCAGATCCTTGATAAGAGCATAGTTTTGAACGTACAGTTTAACGAGCATGACCAGGGACTATGGTTAATTAGATGCAGTGATCTTCTCATATTTCGACTTGTTGGCAGGATCAATCTCGGTCAGTATCTGCACAACCCTGCTTTTCTCTTCAGGAAAAGCTTCGGAAAATACATTTATCACTTCGTCTGATTTTGCTTCAAGCACTATCTGGACGAGATACATGTACGGATCAGGTTTTTTCCTGTAAACCTGCTGCAAAAGCCTGAGGCTTTCAACCATGCTTGTTCTGGCTTCGGCTATCTTCGATTCCATTTTATCAAGTCCGTTGATGTAATATTCGTATATGAACTGCCTTACCTCTGCATATTCCTTATCCAGGACATTCTTTACAAGCCAGTATCTGTTACGGTTACGTGAACCATCATAAGGTTTCCAACCCGTTTCAGGAGCATTCTGGGCATTTATTACAACTTTTTCAGCCATCTGGAAAAACACCGTGCCTCCCTCGCGTGCGAAAGTGTCATAGTCAAAGCCGAAGATAATATATGCGTAGTAAGCAAGCACCGAAACAAGGTTTGACCTGTGGGTGGTGGGATCAAATTCAAGCGGCTGGAACTCCACATACCTGAACCTGAAGTTATTATCAATAAAATTCAGTATGGTGGAATTATATGTGGCGTTATAAACCGGTCTTCTAAGCTGGACCTGTATCGTTCCGCTGAATTCATCGGCTGATAGCTGACTGGTGATGTTTATAAGAATATTGCAATCAATCCTTTCGGAATAGCTGAAAACATGATTGGTCCATACCGTGTTATTCATGAATTCATAAATATCGCGTTGCATGTTCTCAAACATCTGCCGGTTTGAGCCCTGTATTTTTTGAGCAGATACCTGCACGTTGCAGTTAAGCTCCTGGGATAACAGGGATCCGGGAATCAGGATCAGAATTACAGTCAGCAAATATTTCGGGAACCGAGACATCGTTTTCATTTATTTAATTATTGATACAATCTTGTCAAGAATATCCCTGGCAGCTTCTTCTTTTGATTTCAATTCAAATTTATCAATATTATTGTACTTGTCAATAATCGTGATCCTGTTTGTATTATGTCCAAAGCCTGCCCCTTTGTCCTCCAACGAATTCAATACAATGAAATCAAGGTTCTTGCGTTTCAGCTTGTTTCTTGCATTGGTGATTCCGTTACCGGTTTCAAGGGCAAATCCGGCCAGCACCTGTGACGGTTTTTTTATCTTCCCGAGAGCCTCTGCGATGTCGGTTGTAGGTTTTAATTTAAGAATCAGCGCTTTATCACTCTTTTTGATCTTTTCCTTCAGGGATCTCACAGGAGTATAATCAGCAATGGCAGCAGAAAGAATGGCGGCGTCGCAATCAGGGAATCTCGATTTACATTCGGATGCCATGGATTCAGCCGTCACAACCCTGGTTATTAATATATTTTTGTTTTTCGGAAGGATATTTACCGGGCCAAGGATCAGTTCAACTTCGGCTCCGTATTCCGCAGCAGCGTCAGCGAGGGCAATTCCCATTTTGCCCGAAGAATAATTGCTTATGAAACGTACAGGATCGATTGATTCGCGCGTAGGACCTGCATTTATGAGAATATGCTTCCCCCTCAGAGGCTTATTTCTTTTTTTTTGTGTAAAGAAGCCGGTTATCTCCTTTACAATCTCATCCGGTTCGGCCATCCTCCCTTTGCCTGTCAGACCGCTTGCGAGGTCTCCGGTTGACGGCTCCAGTATTATATTCCCGAATGCTTTCAGAGTTTCTATATTGATAATTGTTGCTGGATGGTTAAGCATATCCGTATCCATTGAGGGGGCAATAAATACAGGGCAACGTACTGATAAATAAGATGTTAAAAGCAAATTATCGGCTATTCCGTTTGCCATTTTTGCTATTGAATTTGCGGTTGCCGGTGCAATAAGGAAAAGGTCTGCCCACAAACCAAGATCAATATGGCTGTACCAGTCACCGTTTTCAGGGTTGAAGAATTCTGTAAGAACCGGATTACCCGATAATGTTGAGAGTGTAAGGGGCGTAATAAACTCCCTTGCATGGTCTGTCATTATGACTTTTACCTCTGCTCCTTCCTTTACAAGCAGGCGAATAATGACTGCAGTCTTATAGGCTGCTATGCCTCCGGTTACGCCGACCAGTATTTTCTTGCCTTTCAGCATATAAGGCAGATTTTATTTTTGTTTTGCGGCCTTTTCAGGATTCCTGTGAAAAATCTTTCCTTCCTCAAGCTCCTGAAGTGCTATAAGAGTTGGCTTGGGAAGCCTCTCATAAAATTTCGATATCTCTATCTGCTCGCGGTTCTCAAAGACCTCTTCCAGGTTATCGCTGTACGAAGCAAATTCCTCAAGCTTCTTATTAAGTTCCTGCTTCATTTCAACAGCGATCTGGTTTGATCTTCTTGACACAATGATCACCGTTTCATAGATATTACCCGTGCCATGTGTTAGTTTATCGATGTTTCGTGTAACAGTTGTTACGGATGCGTTTGACTTTCTGTAATCCATATTATTTTACTGGTTATTAGCTACTGGTTCAATAATTCCTATATTAAGATATTCACTTGTTTTCTGGTATATCCTTTTTACTTCTCTTGAATACTTGCTTTCAGGGAACTCTTCCATAAAAGAATAGTAGTCATCAAGAGTTGCCTGGTATCTCTCCTTCTGTCTCATTACCAGGCTGTTTTCGGCAAAGAGAAAAAGCGAATTCAGTTTGAGGAACATCATTTCCTCCCTGTACTTTGTATCGGAATAATTCTTCAGGCTGTTTGTAAGAGCAGTTACAGCTGCTTTATATTGTTTCATATCGTAATAAAGCTTTGCGCTCATGTATGATTTCTCAACCAGTTTTTCTTCTATCTCTTTCAAAAGCCTTTTGCATTCCTCTATTCTCGGGCTGAAAGGATACCTGTTCATGAAAACATTAAATCCTTCAATTGCATTCCTTGTATTTTCCTGGTCAAGTTCTGCACGAGGTGAAATATTATAATCACAAAGTGATCCCATAAAAGAAGCTTCTTCAGTATATTTTCCAAACGGGTACTGATCGACATAAGACTTTAAATAAGTACCTGCCGAGTAATAGTCTTTCATTTTATAATAGCTCTGTGCATTAAGCCAGTTGAGGTCTTCCGCCTCTCCTGTAGCCCTGTATCTCGGAATAAGCTGTGCCAGCAATTCAGTCGCCTTTACGTACTGGCCGTTATCATAGTATTCCTTCGCCTTCGTTTTTTTAAGATCATAATCCTCACTCTTCAGGAGTTTTTCCAATTCTCCGCAGGACGTGACCAACACTAAAAGTATCAATAATATATAGGATCGGGACCTCATAAAAAATGTTGCGCAAAATTACACAAAAATTTGATATCATTGATAAAAACGGAAGATTTCTGGAATTATTCTCTCTGCACATGAATGCCGTTAACTATACATTGAGACTGGTGGAAAAATCAAATTTAACCGCAAAGCGCGCAAAGTGCAAGCAAAGTACGCAAAGCCCGGGTTTAAATTGTACTCCTTTGCGAACTTTGCATAATCCCGATAATTATCGGGACTTTGCGGCCTCTGCGGTAAAATTTAATTTGGTGTATTCCTAAAAATTAGGTATAAATAGGTATCATTAACCAGGTGTTAATTTTTACTTTTGTGAAAATTATATACAGACAAGGAAATCATGGATATTTTTGACAAAATCAAATCGAACAGAGGCGCCCTTGGGCAATACTCAGAAGAAGCTGATGGTTATTTCATGTTCCCGAAACTGGAGGGAGAGATTTCACGCAGGATGAAGTTCAGGGGAAAAGAGGTTTTAACATGGAGCCTTAATAATTACCTGGGACTGGCAAATAATCCGGAAATCCGGAAAGCTGATGCGGAGTATGCTGCACAGTACGGGCTAGCGTATCCGATGGGTGCAAGAATGATGTCGGGGCATACTGCCAATCACGAGAGATTTGAGAAGATAGCAGCGGAATTTGTGAAAAAAGAATCCGCTTACCTTCTCAATTACGGGTACCAGGGGATGGTTTCCATAATAGATGCGCTTGTCGACCGGCATGATGTCATTGTATATGATTCTGAATCTCATGCCTGTATAATGGACGGACTAAGGCTCCATTTCGGAAAAAGGTTCGTATTTGCTCATAATGATATTGAAAGCTGTGAGAAACAGCTTCAGCGTGCAACTAAGCTCACTGAAGAATCAGGCGGAGGTATCATGGTGATTACAGAAGGTGTTTTCGGGATGGCAGGAGATCTGGGAAAACTGGACAAAATAGCTGCGCTGAAGAAAAAATATAACTTCCGGTTTCTTGTTGATGACGCGCACGGATTCGGAACAATGGGAGCCACAGGAGCCGGAACAGGTGAACACTTTGGCGTTCAGGACCAGGTAGATGTTTATTTTGCAACCTTTGCCAAGTCGATGGCAGGCATAGGCGGATTCGTTGCAAGCACAAAGGATGTTATCACATACCTGCGTTTCAACCTGAGATCACAGATATATGCAAAAGCACTTCCGATGGCAATGACACTCGGAGCTATCAAGAGGCTTGAACTTATCAAGGCTCATCCCGAATATAAGGAAAAACTATGGACCATAGTGAATAAGCTTCAGAAAGGCTTGAAAGAAGCAGGGCTTGATCTCGGACGAACAGAATCTCCGGTAACCCCGGTATTCTTTAAATGCCCTCTTTTCCAGGTAACACAGCTTTTATATGACCTGAGAGAAAATTTCGGAGTATTCTGCTCGGTAGTGATATATCCTGTCGTGCCGAAGGATGTTGTAATGCTGCGACTGATCCCGACAGCCGATCATTCGCTTGAAGATGTTGCCTATACAGTAAATGCCTTTAAGGAGATCAAAAGAAAGCTTGATAACAATCTGTATCCGAATGAGATTGCAGATTTTTCGAAATAAAACCTGAACCTGTAGAAACTGAAAAAGCCGTCCGAAAGGGTGGCTTTTTTAATGACTTTCATGTACTCACCCCCTTGATCCCCCTCTCTGCTTACGCAAAGAGGGGGAAACTAGTTTCGTTAAACATTGATAATCAATAATATACTTTAATTTACTCCACCTTCTTTGCTTTAGCAGAGAAGAGCCTGTCCCGCGTAGCTTTAGCGGAGCGAAGGAAAGGGGGTGAGTACATGGTTACTTAATTGAACAATCTCCCTCCCCATCCGTTATATACTTTTAAATACCGGAACAATTCTTTTAATGTTACCTGAAAATAAAAAAATATCTTCTGACCGCATTAATCTGCTGAAGGGTTATAATATGCTTCTCTATTTTGCAGGCAGTATGATAATGAGCGAGCCTACAGATGAATGTGTAATTGATTTCTGGGCAAAAGGAACTCTTAAGAATCTCCCGGTTTCAAGTTCAAATCCGAGGTTTATAAAAGCTGCTTCATTATTGAGGGATTCCTGTGAGGATAAAGAAACATGCAGAAGAAAGCTCGAAGAAGATTATTATCGTCTTTTTGCAGTAACAGGACTACCGCTTGCACCGGCCCGGGCTTCTGTCTATCTTGGACAGGGGGAAATCAGAGGCACCCAGGTTCAGAGAATAACTGAGTTCTACGACTCATATGGATGGATAGCAAAATCGAATGGCAAAGCACCTGATGATCATCTTGGCATTGAACTTCTTTTTCTTACAAAACTTATAGATAAGTACCTCCATCTTGATGATGAGCCCTGCTGCTTCGAAATGAAGAAAGAGATCCGGAGGTTCATTGATCAGCATCTTTTATCATGGGTCCCAAAATGGAATGACGATATCCAGGAATATGCACATTCCTATTGTTATAAAGGTATCGCCACTCTTATTTTTGCAAGTATAGAGGATCTTTATAAAATCTTTGAAACGAGTAATTGAGTGTTACTCAGTCTTAAAAATTAGGGTTGAAGAAGCTCATAATCGCACCAAAATAAAATTCCCTCCATCCGGAAGCTATATCCGCAAAATCAGCATCAGGAATATTCGTATGTTCAACAGTTACTTCTGAATCTTCCCCATCAGGTTTTATTGTGATGGTTACTATTGATTTTTCAGTCTGCTCCCCGAAATACCACTCCTGCACGACTTTCTTATTCCTGACGAATTCGAGGTTCTTACCGGTTATGTCGCCTTCCCATAATGAGAACTCACTCCCTGGTTCTTCAGACATCACTGCCGGGTAACCCGACCAAAGCCCGATAGTATATGGATTTGTAATCGCTGAATACACATCAGCAGGCTCAGCGTTTATTCTGAAAGTCTTTTGAAATGTTTTCATATTTATTTATTGCTTTTATTTACCCATGTACTCACCCCCTTAATCCCCTCCGAGGCTTCGCTCGGAGCAGGCTCTCTCTGCTAAAGCAAAGAGGGGGAAATGAATTATGTAATATATTAATATTCAATAATATACACGAAGACACGCCCCCTTCTTTGCTTCAGCAGAGAAGGGGGGCGGGGGGATGAGTACGTGTGAACTTTGAGATGCATTGAGAATTAATTACTTATCTTTCTGATAAATACCGTTCTGCGTCGATTGCGGCCACACATCCGGAGCCGGCAGCAGTTACTGCCTGCCTGTAATGAGGATCCTGGACATCTCCTGCAGCAAACACTCCCGGCACATTCGTCTTTGAAGTTCCGGGAATAGTCTTTATATACCCGGTCTCATCAGTTTCAATGTATTTCTTAAACACAGCCGAATTCGGAGTATGTCCTGTTGCCAGGAAAAATCCATCTATTTTTATTTTTACTTTCTCCTCCTGAGGTGTTCCTTTTTTCTTAATAAGCACTGCTCCTTCCACACCGTTTTCACCAAAAAGATCAATAGCCTGATGCTCCCACAGGATCTCAATGTTCTTTGCGTTCATCACTTTTTCCTGCATTGCCTTTGAGGCTCTGAGTACATTTCTCCTTACGATCATGTACACTTTATTGCATAATCCTGCAAGATATGTGGCTTCTTCAGCAGCTGTGTCGCCTCCGCCTACTACAGCAACATCCTTTTGTTTATAAAAGAATCCGTCGCATGTCGCACAGGCAGATACTCCCATTCCTGCATATTTTTTCTCAGCTTCAAGTCCAAGGTATTTTGCAGTTGCACCTGTTGCAATAATAATTGCATCAGCATCTACCAGTGTGTTTCCATCTATGATCACCCTGCGGTTATTTCCCGAGAAATCGGCCTCTGTAGCGACTCCGAAGCGTATATCTGCGCCAAATCTTTCAGCCTGTTTCTTGAAATCTTCCATCATTACCGGACCTGTTACGCCATCGGGATATCCCGGGAAGTTTTCAACATCGGTTGTTGTTGTCAATTGTCCGCCCATTTCCATACCGGTATAAAGAACCGGCTTTAGGTTTGCTCTTGCAGCATATATTGCTGCGGTATATCCTGCTGGTCCTGAACCAATTATAAGGCATCTTACTTTCTCAACAGTTAAATGATCGCCCTTTTCCACGCCAGACTGAACATCCATTTGCTTAAACAAATCCATATGATTCTATAAATTGTTAATATGCAAAAATAATAAAACAACAGATAAAGGTACAAGGTTCAACAAATTCCCCCTTTGAAGAGCCTGTCCCACGATGCTTAAGCGAAGCATGAGAGATAGGGGGATGTTTTTACTTTTTACTTTTTACTTTTTACTTTTGAATTCTTATCAGCAAATGATTATCACCCACCAATCTGAGAGTCTCACCTGTGGAAATAGTTACATCAGAAACACTAAGCTCACACAAACCCCATCCGTGAAAACTAATAAAAAGCTTGAAATCCTCCGCATTGCTGAACCTGGCTGAAAGTATCGTTTTATCTCCGGATGAATATTTTAAAACAGAGAATCCTGACTGATCCTTGAAGTAGTCCTCCCATTCTGTCGCTCCATTAGCCAGCCCTAGCTTTCCTTTTGCCAGGATAGCAGTGCCTTTTATCATTTCAGGATCTGAATCAGGGATAAATGTACGCAGGTCTATTGAAGGAGCTGTTATTTTGTCAGCTATGATCCTTGCTGCTTTTATAGTCACCAACGAATCGGTCGTACTGCCAGTCCTGTTAATAATACTTATATAATATGCTCCCTTGCATATCTGCAGCTGGTACTTGTTCAGGCATGTGTACTGTGAAAACTGAGGAGAACTTAAACATCTGAATCTGGAAACAGAGTAAATGCCGAAAGCCTCTTCAGGTCCTGTCATTTTGAACACTTCACACTTGTAGTGCCTGTCCTCAATGTCAAATTCAGTTATCACGGCATCAGTGATCCCGTACTCCCTGTATAGTTCTGCACCGCCGTTCATATAACCGAAAAGAGACTCACCTGTGAAGTGTCTTGCAGCTTGAAATTTTGCTTCAGGAAGGTCGTCCTTTCCGATAACCGGAAAGTCTGCCGGGATCTGCGGGTAGCAGGCCAGGGAAGTGAGTAGCAAAAGCAGTGTATAAAATTTAATCATATATATTCCTGTTGCCGGGTTAAAGGTTTAAGGTTCCAGGTTCCAGGTTCCAGGTTCCAGTTGCCGGTCGCCGGTTGCCGCGAGCCGGTTATATCAGATCAAATGTCTTCATCTCAATCTTTTTCTTATCCCATATTCCCAATCCCAGTTCTGACGCCATTTTAAGAAATGTAAGCACATCAGGGTTTGGAACCTTCAGCAGACCTTCCGCAATTCTTTTTTCTGCAACGATATCATATGCAATCCTGTCCATTGCCACCGGATCGGAGCCAACAAGCATGGTATTGTAATTGCAGAAAAACTGGGGATTTGCACCCGGACCCCCATTGAAACATCCTCTCAGTCCGTCAGTTATGTTCAGCACTACCTTATCGCGAAGAGGAGCAAAAGCACAAACTTCGGCGCAGGTATCGTTCCAGAGCTGTTCGTGCAGGCGGCCTGTATTTGATACAGATCCGAAAGCCAGGTTTTTCATTGCATTGGTAACGGAGCTGCCGGCATTCTTCAGGATAGGTATGTTTATGATCTTGTCAACTTCCTGAGTAACAATTTTTGAAAAATATGAATATTTGCCGGTGTTTACCATGTAAGGCATTGTCTCTGCGTCATATTCCCCTTCCACGTCAGCCCAGTAGTACCACTCCTTATCGATATTTCTTTCGCCATAGAGCTTCCCTTCGTTATCATAGAAACTGCCATTATCATCTTTGCACTCTGTACCCCTGATTTTTGTACCGGGATAATTTTCAGTAGTGAAACCCACATCCTTTAGTTCCATATCCCGCCTGTCCCAGATTATGATATCCTCTTTTCTTATTCCGCTCTCTGTCAATTGTTTAACAATAGATTTCACTACTGCATGGCTGGTATATAAATCTATGCCTGCAACAGGATTAACTTTAAGTCCTATTTTTTCTCCCGGATTCACGAATAGTCTCCATGCTTTTTTCAGGCTCTTCTCACCAGTCAGCTCTAGCATAGCACGTTGAAGCATTATGTAAGCAACCGCCTCAACCGGTTCATTATCAATAACAGCGCCAGTATGTTTTACCTCGATAATCTTACCCGGGTAAATACCCGGCATTGAGGATGGTTTCCTGGGTGTTTTGGCTGCATCACTGATGTTTGTTGCAGGTTTTGGTTTGGGCTGTGTTAATTCAGAAGCGTTAACCGCAGGTTGTTTTGCAGCAATCAGTGCGCTCCCGGCTCCGAGGATGGTTACAAATCTTCTGCGGCTTAAGGATTTTCGCTTCATATGTGAGTTATTGATTTTCAAATATAGTCAATTAACTTAAAAAGGAGTTGCTGGTTGCTGATTGCTGGTTGCTGCCGGTAGCCGCTTGCCGGCAGCCGGTTTTGGATAATCAGAATTGTTGATTAATTTTGCGGGATTCAGGAGACCGTCTTCGTCAAGGCTATGGTGGTTAAAGTACGCCTTCGCCAAGGCTACGGCGTACAAAGCGGGGTGTGGCGCAGTTGGCTAGCGCACTTGCATGGGGTGCAAGGGGTCGTCTGTTCGAGTCAGATCACCCCGACAAAGAGAGGATGAGGGTTTGCAATATGCAAGCCCTTTCTCATTTTAGGCCATTTGCACACAATTTGCACACATCTCATGTCTATCCTATACTCTGAGATACATTTACTGGCTCTTCCAATAAGCCAATTAAGAAATCGCCTATTCATAAATTATTTGTGAGACATATAATGTACAAATACGGTACATACATAATATATAGATACAATATCAAATGGGATGACATTGGTTACCCACACCTCTCTTTGTTGTTTGTTCGCGGTTTTAATCAGGATTAGGGGGGAATCGATTACTTTTTATTTCTGCCGGGCAAAAAAGAATTCTTTTTGAAGGCGGGGGGAGTAAATTATTTTGTCTTCTTTAAAAATTGACTACCCCTCTTGCTTGTACAGTCAACCTCCCTATGAGTTTTTGTTTTTCCCCTTTACATTTATTTGTCATCAGTTTTTCTAATGCTTGTTATGTAAGGTTTTTTAAGATTGGTATCCTTGTAAACTGGTAAATCATAGTACAATGCCATTTAAAAAAAATCGACCGCTTCGCGGTAATAAATCAAAATAGTCAAATAGTCCTAATCCCTGATGCAACGAACAGAAAATCCATACCCCTTATTGAAGACGAGAATGGTTACCCCGCTGTAAATGTAGGACAAGCGTCGACCGTTGGCACTCGTTGGCATGTTCTCTGAAGAACTCCACCAGCAACCCCAGCTGGCAATGTAGTTGAATGGTCCATTGTTGTTACGGTAGCCACCCGGAAGGGCTGTAAACCCACTGCTATTATTACTGGCTTGGTCATTGCCGACAGTTCCAAGCGTTTCATATGTAGCCCAACCCGATGTACTTGCCATGGATTTGGCAATATCGTTTCCGCTACCCTCATAACCATAACCGTTGTTTGTAAGGTAATTAGTTAATGTTGTCCACTCGTCATTAGATGGTATATGCCAACCAGTGGGGCAGACATTACGGCTGTCAGTTACTGCATACCAAGTATATAATCTGCCATAAGTCGCTACATTACTCTCATTACCAGCATAAGCCCATTGGTATTTGGGTGTGCTTTCTCCAGATATATCCAATGTAGCAGGAGTTGTAGTGCCAATTAAATCACCATTACGGTATTTGGTTGTTTTCAGGTTTTCTGCCATCCAAACCTGATATCCTATCTTTACTGTATTATATACATTATTTTCAACATCGGTTATAATTCCACCTGCTACCAAAGAGTTTTTTAACATATTTATTTGACCTTGCAGTGATGCATCAACATATGTCTTGTTTGCTGCATCAGTTGCATTTATAGGATCAGCTATATTAGATATGATATTACTCCCGGCATCCATTCCTCCCGTTGCTTTTATTTTACCTGCCACCTCAAGCATCTCGGCAGGGATGGTTGTACCTATGCCAACTTTTCCATCATTAGCAATAAACACTCTCGTTGCATCATTGGTCTTAAATCCAAATGAAAAATCATCTTTGTTTCCCAAAGTACGGGCTGTACCTCCGGTTTCTCCGCCGTTGGCAAAATACCCTGCCAATGAGTGGTCGCCCCAGCTAAAAGCAGCATTCCAATCTGTCGAATTACCTCCTGTTGCAGAAATAACTCCATTCACCGTAAGCGGTTCTGCAGGAGAAATTGTCCCGATGCCAACATTACCCCCCATTATTGCCATTGTATTGTCCTGCGTTACAATTGTTCCTGTCTGATCATTAAGGGCTATTGCTATTGAGTTAATTCCGCTGGCTTCAATACCGTTTCCCATTGCAATTGAATAACTTCCGCTTGCTTTTGTACTCACCCCAATGGCGGTGGAATAATCCCCACTTGCTGTTGTATTGTTCCCCATTGCAGTGGATACGCTTCCACTTGCTGTTGTGTAATTTCCCATTGCGGTGGAAGTACTTCCACTTGCTTTTGAAGATGCCCCCATACCCACAGAATTTAATCCTATATTATCTACATCCCACTCATCACCAAAAACCTTCCCAGCCCGGAATGCAGCTTTGCTGGGATACCAGATTAATCTTGTCCCCTCACCTGAGGTTAGGAGTTCTTTACCAGTACCAAATGTACCAGTAGCAAGTATCCCCCCATCGCCGGATAATGTTAAATTAAATTCCGGGGTTGTTGTTCCAACTCCCAGTTGTGATACATTTACTATTGTCATATTCTCAGCATTATTGCCTTTTGAGAGCACATCTGCCAGGTCCTGTGTTTCATCCGTTAGAAAATTATCATCCACATAAGCCTTTGTGACTGCATCTGTTGCATTTACAGGAGTTATTACTGTTGTTGTTCCGCTGAATGTTTTATTACCAGCTATTGTTTGATCGCCAGCAGTGGTGACAGCATCTGTAATTCCAAATCCTGTAATCGTTGTTGGTTTTCCAGAAGTAATCTTGCTCCAATCAAGGCTTGGAATATCTGATGCCAATAAAGCTCTAAATGAAGGGTTCCCTGAGCTACCATCTGGTGAGGCAAATATTAAATTAGCTGTTTGAGAAGTAAGTGAGACATCTAATATCCCACTTGCAGTGATAGGCGAACCGGATACAGAAAATATACTCGGTAATGATAAACTGACAGATGTTACAGTCCCGACAACCCAACTTCTATTGTCTGAAAGGTCCAGGGTAGTCCCATTTATAGTGAGAGTTCTTGTTCCTGGAACATACCCCATTAATGCATGATTACCCCAGCTATGGGCTTCTGTCCAGTCTTCAATATTGCCTGCTGATATCCCATATGAAGGATGAAGTACAAACACAGGATCATTCTCAAAATAAGTGAAAGCAGTATCTGCAAACCTGGCATATCTGGCATAAGGTACACTGAGAATCTGTGTCGTTCCCATTTCAACGTATCCTGCTCCGCCAGTTGGATCAATTTCTACTTTTAAAGAGTATTCATCTGCTCCCCAGTCAATAGTAACGATACTTCCTGTCTGATCTGTTCCATTGCCAATTGCCAGATTTACAAGGCCTAAGTTATTTGTGACTGCACTCTGTTTTTCTGTGAAAACTGTTGTTTTTACAATACTCCCCTTAATAATACTGAACCGGAATGATACATTCTGATTTACTAACGGGCTATTAGACAAACCATCCCTGACTACTACCTGGTAGTTGAAGGATTCTGGTACTTGTGCTAAGGTAAGAATGCACAATACCATTAAAACTGATGATAGAATTGCTTTTTTCATGGGTTAGGGTAATAATTGTCGTCTAATGCATTAATTATATCAAAGTTACGAAAAACAATAACCAAGTCAAATAAAAACCCCCGGCATGTGACCGGGGGTCTCGCTGCATTGTCTCCTTTGATGGAGACTTCCTCGTGCTATTGCAAAAGCCGGACGTCTTGACCACATTTGGCCGGTCAGATTGCAAATGGTATATATAGCTAAAAACCAAATATTTAACTCCGGCCTTTGGTGGTCAATTTTCCCCGGCCAACTATGGTCAAGGTTACTGGCTTTTCCAGTCAGCTACGGAGAACGATGCAACAATTGGATGGAACCGGAACATGAACTACAATAACAGCAATGTGAACAGAAATAACAACAATAAGGAGGATGGCTGTTCTGTTCGTTGTATAAAAGATTAATGATACAACCCATAGAATGAGGTTTTAAGACCTATTCCCCAGAGTATCAAAAAAATAATTGCACTTTTTAGGAAAAAATATTGCAAAATACTTGACTTGTATTATAGTTGTCTCGTACCTTTGATACTGCGATACAAAACTTGCACCGTGAGTTTTTTCAATGTCTGTAAATGTCTAACTAATTCTAAATTGTTATGGCATTCTACTATTCACTTGACAGGTCTAAACCTGTCGATAGGAGGATTGCTGAGCGATTACTCCTATTAAAAAAAGGGATTAAGGCTCCATAGAATTTCCCATTTAAATATGCGTGAGATGTCAAATCATTTACCAAAATGAAGTGAGATGAAGAATATTTTAATTGATAAATCAATACGATAACAATTGATATATCTACTTATATAATGTGTTAAGTTGTACAGGATGATAGTACAAAAAGGACATATAATATCAGCCTTGTTTATATTCTTCCTGAGTCTTCAGCCATTGCTGTCACAGTCTTATTCAAGCCGGGACAATTATACCGGTGCCTGGGAAAACCCTTCGAGCTGGAACCCGTTATGGCCAATGCCACTGACCAACCTTAATGGTAACAATATTACCATCTACGGTTACATTACAGAAAATGGTTCACTCTTTTTTAAAGGAACTGCCAATAAACTGACCGTTAATGACACGCTTGTTATTAAAGGGAATTTCGTACTCGACAACAATAATGATCTGATAATCAACGATAATGGAATCCTTGTTGTACTTGGAGACTTTACCGTCAACAACCAGACTGTTGTAACAGCAAACGGCTATCTGATCGTTATAGGCAACTTCACTAAATACAGTGCTCAGGGCTCATTATTAAGCAATGACAATCCTGTCAGGGTTTTCATTGGAGGAACAATCACTCCCGTGGAATTAACAGATAATAATCCTGCATTCCCTGCACTCAATTGCACAACACCGGCTACAACCCGGTATCCCTCTTCTAATTGCAGTTATGGTAATCTGACAGATATTATAAGTGATCCTGTCTATCCTTTCTTGCAGACAATATGTATGGTGCAAATACCAACAATTACAGCAAGCGGGCCGGCAACATTTTGTGAAGGTGAAAGTGTAACTCTGACGTCATCCCCGGGGTCATCATATTTATGGTCGACAGGTGCAACAACCCAAAGTATAAATATAACTATTTCAGGCAGTTACACAGTAAAAATAACAAATACAAATGGATGCCTGAGTGCAGAATCTGTACCTGTTGAAGTTATTGTTTACAAGTATCCGGTCGCTTTCGCAGGACCCGACCAGGAGCTTAATTTTGTATTTGAGACCAGGATGGAGGCGGTATTATCGGCGGGAGAAACAGGTGAATGGTTTTTGGTTTCCGGTTCAGGTAACATTATTGATAAAAATTCTCCCGTTACTATGATAACTGAATTATCGATCGGGGAGAATAAATTTTTATGGAAAATGCAAAGCAACAATTGTGAATCGGCTGCAGAAGTCAGAATTATTGTTCACGATCTTGTTATTCCATCTGTGATCACCCCCGATGGCGACGGGAAAAATGATTACTTCAAAATAAGTTTAAATGCAGATAAGGTTGAGCTGATTATCTTTAACCGGTGGGGGAATGAGGAATATTCAAACACAGATTATTTAAATGACTGGGACGGTAGGAATAACAAAGGGGCTGAACTTCCTGCTGACACTTATTTTTATGTTATTAAATACGGAAACAGGAAAATATTTAAAGGCTCTGTTTTAATAAAAAGGTAAATGAACCGGCTTATTCTCAGCATATTAATACTTTCTTTCCCTCTGCAACTAATGGGGCAGCTGTTCCCGTTATCAAACCATTATATTAATGATGCCCTCGACATTAATCCTGCTTTTGCCGGGTGCCACGAAGCGCTCAGCATTTCCGTTATGTACCGGAATCAATGGGTGGGATTCAGCGATGCACCAAAAACCTGTCTGCTTTCCGTTCACACACCACTCAATAATGACAGGATCGGACTGGGGTTATTAGTTGAAAGGAATAGTATTGGAATATTTAAAGAAACCAATATTATCGGCAATTATGCATACCGGATTGAGCTGGGGGAAGGCATACTGTCATTGGGACTTGGAGGCGGGATCACGGTATACAATGTTGCATGGAATGAACTGGTGGCAGCAGATGCCAATGATGCACAGCTGATGAATAATCCGGTATCGGTTGCTTTACCTGCGCTTAGTGCAGGCACATACTATTATACAAAAAAGTATTTTATCGGCATATCAATGCCCATGTTCTTAAGTCATGAAATTGACAAAAACTCGGGCAAATATAAAATCGGGGGCAATTTCTCAGAAGCCAATTATATTTTTACAGGAGGCTATGAGATCGGTATAAATAAACAGCTTAAATTCCTCCCTTCTCTTTTGCTGAAATATCATCCCGGGAATGCCATACAGGTCGATTATAATGCGCTTTTCAGTCTAAAGGATAAGATATGGATGGGTTTAGGCTACAGGAACAGCGATAAGCTGGTTGGCATGCTTCAGTGCCAGCTCAGTTATCAGTTAAGAATGGCTTATTCCTATGACTTTGATTTCAGCAATATCGGGAAATATACCAACGGATCTCACGAGATCGTGTTAATTTATGTATTCAGATACACACGGATAGTTAAGGGGCCAAGACAGTTTTAACGAATCAATTTTATGATTAAATACTTTTTCATATTTATTTTCCTATCGTTGCTACCTGATACTGCATTGAAATCCCAGTCTGATCTTTATATAGTAAAACCTGCTCCGTTCAGTTCAAGAATTTATAATGAATTTTCTCCTGTATTTTATAATGCCGGAATTGTATTTTGTTCCGACCAGAGTGACAATTCACTTGTAAGCTATCAGGATGAACAAAACAGGTTGTTTAAGATTTTTTATGTGAAAAAGAAAGGCAGTTCAGGCTGGAATCTGCCAAAGATCCTGGCAAAGGAAATCTCAACTGCTTTTAATGATGGTCCCGTAACATTTAACGAACAAGGGAATGTCATTTTTTTTTCCAGGAATAATTCAGTAGAAAATTCGATGAGAAATATTTCTGACACCTCAAATAAGCTTGGAATATTTTCAGCGGAACTGATAGACGGCGTATGGACCGATATAAAGCCCTTTACCTATAATAATCCTCTTTATTCATTTGTTACACCGGCACTAATCCCTGACGGTAACCGGATATACTTTGCATCGGATATGCCGGGCGGATCTGGTGGAATGGATCTTTATTATTGTGACCGGATCAATAATAAATGGGACAAGCCGGTAAATCTGGGTCCGGTTATAAATACTTCTGAAAATGAGTCCTTCCCTTTTGCATCCGGAATCGGGAAGATATATTTTGCATCGGATGGACATAAAGGCTTTGGCGGGAAAGACCTGTTTTATACAAGGGAAACAGATGGAGGGTGGGCGTTTCCTGTGCATCTTGATTCTGCTATAAACTCCGCGGCAGATGATTTCGGACTTGTTGTCGATTCAACGCTTGAAAACGGTTTTTTTTCAACGAACAGGCGGGGAACGGACGATATATTCAGTTTTAGTTCAGCACCTGTGGACTTTACTGATTGTGACACTGTTAAGGAAAATAATTATTGCTTTACATTCTACGATGAAAAACAATATATCATTGATACCTTACCTGTAGTATATAAGTGGGATTTTGGTAACGGCATTGTACTTATTGGTAAAGAAGTGAGGCATTGCTTTCCTGGTCCCGGCAGGTACTCAGTCAAACTCAGTATATATGATGAGCTAACGGGTGATACTATTTCAAACCGGGTTGACTATAAGGTGGAACTTCAGAATATTGAACAGGCTTATATTAAATCTGATAACTCAGGAATTACTGATAAATCAATAATCTTCGAGGGGGTAACAACCGACCTTAAAGGAATTAAGGTCACCGACTATTTCTGGAATTTTGGAGAAGGGTTTAAACCCGGAGGTCCGGTTTTAAGCAATATTTTTAAAAAGAAAGGTGAATATGTGGTTAAACTTGGCTTATTTGCAGAAAAGGACAGCCTTGGTGTAGTTTCTAAAATATGTGTCATGAAAAAAATAAAAATCAATTGAATTGAAGAAATATATCTTCATATTTTCTATTGTTCTTCAGGCGGGTATACCTCTCTTCTCACAGTCTGCCCCGGCAATTGATGAAAATATCCCTTACCTGGTGACCTTTGGGGGAAATTCTCTCACATCGTGGGGGGACGATGACTTCTGCCAGATATTTTTTTGCCTGATCCCATCATCACAAACTGAACCTGTTTATATCCGTATTTATGATCCTGAAACCAGTGGGGATCTCGATGAAGTGAAGGGAGAATTCAATACTGTTACAGACTTTTCAGTTTACGGAGGTAAAGGTTGCTGGTCGGATACGTCAGGACAGACTTATAATAAGACAGAAAATTATAAGAGCGGATTTCTGATGACGTCAAAATCATTCGGAACTGATACAAAATACGATAAGAAGTGGTTCAGTATCGGACCTTTTAATCCGTCGGAGGGAGAGTATGTTCAAACACTGGGAGGCAATGTGTTTAAAATCATCGCAAAAGGGGTATCCGGGGATGATGGGAATTTATATAAATTCTTTTTGAGCACCAGTCCGTCAGAAAACATACCTGTTGAGGGCGGAAATTTATTTACCTATAAATACCATTTAAGATTATCGGATGATCAGAAGCATATATCGCAGATCTATCCTTTTGTTGACGACAGGACCATTTCAGTACAAGTTTCGAATTTTGACTGGGACAATGACGGGACCATAAGGATATTCTCGGTTGCCAAAAGCGGCATCTCATGCGATGTTTCAGGAGAAGATAACTGGGTAAGAAGGGTATTCCCGATTGTGGCGGAAGAAAAGAATTCAACCATTGAGATTCAATTCATAAAGAATCAATCTGTTCAGGTTAAGAACAATAATGTTGTGGTCACCGTCAGGAATCAATATGGGATCTCTCTGCCATTTTATGTTGTTCCTATTGGAGGAATTCCGGTTTATTCTCCTAAAATAAGAATGAAATGATGTATTGGAAAGGATTATTTATTATTCTCTTATCATTTTTTGCTTCAAATGCATCTCCCCAGGAATACAATTTCCGGAATTTCGGTTCAGAAGATGGATTATCCAGGCCATATGTTTATTCAATCATCCAGGATGCACAGGGTTATTTATGGGTGGGAACAGATAAGGGCTTATCAAAATACAATGGATTTACATTTGACAATGATGTTTTAACTGACTCACTGGCCGGCACTTTGATTACCTGCAGCATAAGGAATGGAAAAGGTCTGTGGTTTGGCAATAGTGCAGGGGATTTGTCTTTTTATAATGGGAGAAAATTTCATTCTTTTAAATTGCCTGATCCGGTTGCAAGCCGGCTGACACATTTTGCAAAAAGCCCCGATGACCGCATTTGGGTGAGTACATATGCCGGCGGTTTAATAAAATTAGATCAGGATTCCGGTGTGGTAAAGAGCTTTATACTAAGAAATCCTGAAAGCATTAACTCATTTTTCTTTATCACTGAAAGTGATGTACTTATTGGTACGAATAAAGGATTACTATTTTGCAGGTTAAAAATACCGGGTGAAATCGAAATAGTCCGGACTGTTCAGGAAATTCCTGAATCCAAAATTTCCGGCATCCTGAAAATAAGGAAGAGGCCGGGCTTTTATATTGCAACTGAAAATGAAGGCATATTTCAGCTCAACTACAATAACAACCAATTTGAAGTTTCAGAAATAAAACCAGAGGATGGTTCCGTCTTCACCGGAATACAGGACATTTACGAAGACAGTCTGTCAGATCTATGGATTTGTTCTTTTGGAAAAGGGCTTATCAGATTGACCTTTCCCGGCCAGGGTGAATCAGCAAAGGTTTATTATTTTAATACTTCCAACGGATTTGCCTCTGAAAACATTAAAACTGTATTCGAGGACCGTGAAGGAAATATCTGGTGCGGCAATTATGGCAAAGGATTGACACTTATTACTCCTAAACTTTTTTCTGTACTTAAATTTGATAAGCCTTTATATGGGAGCAACGTCTTTTCTTTATGGTTCAATCAGCAATATAGATGGATAGGAACTGAAAACGGTATGGTAAAAATGGATCAGCTGACAGGCAGAATTGTTAAATTCTACAGCAAAGGAAGCGGATTGCCAAAAGATACTGTTACAGCGATCTATTCCTGTGACGGCAAAGAACTCTGGATCGGAACGGGCAGAAACGGGGTTTACAGAATGAATACAACAAATGAAAAAATTTCTGAATATCACATTGGAGACGGACTGCTTGAAAATTCCATAACTGCTGTAACCGGCTATGGTAATCAGATTTGGATCGGAACAAAAAAAGGATTGTGCAATATTAATTCATTATCAGGAAAAAAAAGCTGGTTCACCATTAACCAGGGAGGTTTACCTCATAATAATATTAATGGCCTGTATCCCGACAACGAAGACAGATTATGGGTAAGTACCCGCAGCAACATCCTGGCGTTTATCAAGGGAGAAAAGGTTTTTAAAATTCCACTGTTTTCAGCAAACGGGTTTTCGATACTTGATCCGGTAACTGAAGATACAGACTCGTCTATATGGGTGGGGTCAATCGGGAATGGGGTATTTTTGATAAAGCACGATTCTATAATTCATATAACCATAAAAGAAGGTCTTGTTTCAAATTATTGCTATTCAATTATTTGTGATGATCACAAAAATATCTGGGTTGGACATAAATCCGGATTAAGCAGAATCAGAATATATGATCTGTCAGTAAAACCGTTGCTGCATTTTGCAGGGACAACGGATAGTTACCAGTATAATCACAATGCGGTAACAAAGGATCAAAACGGGAGAATCTGGTTTGGAACTGACAAAGGGGTGGTTTCCTATGATCCTTCAATGGAATATCCCCTGCAGCCACCTCCTGTTCTTGGAATAAATTTAATTAAGGTCAATGATGATACAATTGATATCAGAGATAAAATAATTTTACGTCCGGGGAATTATAGAATAAGAATTGATTTTCTGGGCGTCAGTCTAAAGGAACCGGCATTGGTTTCCTATCAATATAAACTGGCAGGTTATGATCAGTGGTCCTATATCACAAAAACGCCAGGTATCACTTATAACCACTTAACAGCCGGCGATTACACATTTATATTGAATGCCCGAAGCGGAGACGGGGCAGTTACCGAAAATCCCTTGACAATCAGCATTATCATAAAAAAGCCTGTCTGGATGAAATGGTGGTTTTATGCATTAATGCTCCTTATCCTGTTCATTGTGACTTTTATCTATATTAAAAGACGAGAATATAAATTCATCGCTCAGAATAGAATTCTTGAAGAAAAAGTCAGGGAACGAACCTATGAAATCGAGTGCCAGAAAAATGAAATTGAACAGCAGCGTGATCTGATAGATAATAAGAATGAAAGCATCACCTCAAGCATTAAGTATGCCAGTCATATCCAAAATGCAGTGTTACCACCGATTGAGCTTATTGATAAATTGCTCCCCGACAATTTTATCCTGAGCTTACCAAAAGACATCGTCAGTGGTGACTTTTACTGGCTGGAAGAAAAGGATGACAAAGTAGTATTTACGGTAGCAGATTGTACGGGCCATGGTGTCCCGGGAGCATTTATGAGCCTTCTGGGTATTACATTTTTAAATGAAATAGTAAATATTGAGGGGATATCAAGATCGGATGCCATCGTTACGAGACTGCGCGAAAAAGTCATTTATTCGCTTCAGCAAAGCAGAAAAGATATTCTCACCTCCGACGGAATGGATATTGCTTTATGTGTGCTTGATAAGCAAAACAAGAAAATTCAGTATACAGGAGGACTGATTGATATAGTTTACATCAGAAATGGTAAACTGCATGTAGTAAAGTCTGATAGGGCTTCTGTATGTGTTTTAAATGCTAATTCCATTCCCTTTACAATGCACGATATTGAAATTAAGAAAGGAGATGTATTTTATCTTTTTTCCGATGGTTATCCGGATCAGTTTGGCGGGGAACATGATAAGAAATTTTTAATACCCTATTTCCATCTGACTCTTCTTGAGATCCATAAATTCCCCATGTCAACACAGAAAGATATGCTGGAAAGAAAACTCAATGAATGGAAAAATGATAAAATTCAGACTGACGATATTACCGTAATGGGTATCCGGTTTTAAGAAACTATGGTTCCGGTTACTCAAAACATGTCAGGTAGCTATTTAGATTTCACGAATGTAGATACGTCAGACCTTCGTAGACACTTTTTGCTAAATTGTTATGTGTAAAAACAAAAAGTGTAATCATGAGTAAAGAAGTAAAAGAGATTCTTAGGATAAGATATAAAATGCTTATTCTTGAATTAGCTGCAAAAGCCGGACATCTTGACCACATTTGGCCAATCAAATTATAAACAACATACATAACTAAGAAACAAGCACTTAACTCCGGCCAAGGATGGTCAATTTACTCCGGCCAAAGGTGGTCAAGGCTACTGGCTTTTCCACTTTACCCCGGAATCAGGTGCTCAGTTTGACCGGATTTTCCACTTTACTTCTCCTGTGGTTCACCGGTCAACTCCTTGTGATTCGCAAGGTCATTATCTGCTACTATAACTGCTACCCATGACTCATCTACATTCTCTGCTTTTCCATTCCACCTCAGGGTTATCTTTCCCCCCGACTTTAAATTTACCAGTTTTGAGGAGTCTTTGATTGTCAGGTTATTGGTTCTGATGGAGAATTTATGACTTCCGGATCCCTGAATCCTTACTGTAATAGTAACTAAACCTTGAGATGATGATTCTTTTGAAACATCAAAGTCAAATGCGTTCTCAGGCCGGAGTTCCATATTATATATTCCGGCAGGGATAAATGTCAATGTTTTTTCCACCGTTCTGCTTTTAACCAGATATTCTCCCTGAGGAATCATAACTTTGAATTGCCCGAGAGAGTCAGGTTCAATTTTGGTCAGTTGCCCCGAAGGTAAACTTTTAAACTCAACAACCCCATCAGCTTTTCCCTGTATAACTGCGGGCCCCCTGATATTTCTCATAAGTCCGATCCACTGGCTTACAGGATGTACCCAAATCTCTTTATAAGTCCATGTGCTTTGTACCGGCCAATATGGTACATCCCTTTCTGCAAGAGTCTGGATGCCAACTGGCAGTGCACCGACAATATCTCCTGATGAAGGTGTATATAAAGGAGGGAAGTCGTATCCTTCTCCGTACATTGTACTTTGCGAAAACGGATTATGACCCACTATCCATTCCAATTGGCGGACAGCAAGTTTTGCCAATTCCGGATCACCACGAAGGTCTGCTGCATAGGTGAGTGATTGCGCCTGAGGAAGAATAGTGCCAAAATGTCCACGGTAATCCATCCATACCGGAAAGATGCGAAGGTAATATCCTTTCCCTAAATTGATCCCGTTTAAGACCTGTTGACGAAACGACTCCTGCCTGCTTTCCGGAACTTGCAGGTAATCTTTGTTGGTATATATTGATGAAGGCATAACCCCATATGGTTCAGTATATTTGGCTATTGTTTTCAGGTATTGCGAATGTAAAACTACTGCCGAATACCATTTCATCCAATCAGGGTTATCGGGAAAAGCTTCACAAAGCAAAGTAAGTGCAACAATTGGTTCCTGCTCCCTGCCATTATGACAATAGTGAAGAATATTTTCTTTTGCAGGACTGGTGAAAAAGAAACCAGTTATCTGCATATCCGTCACAGAAAGTTTGCGTTGTTGGGATTCAATGATAATTTTTGCAAGCTCTTCCGCTTTGCTAACATAACAGCTATCTCCTGTGGCATGCCACAACTCCACTGAAGCTAATATTCCGGCAGATGAAACCTCATGTAATATGTCGCCCGAATCGAATGAGACGCTCCAGACTGCATTTGAAACCGGTCCTTTATCTAAAACTAGCTTTTCAACTGCAAACTGCCAGTCAGCTTTAGCCATCTTCAGTGAATAGTTTGCAAGCCGTGGATCTCTTTCTTTCAAGACTCTGTAAGCGATAGCTTCAGCCGATGAAGCTATAAAATTGGATTTAGGTGTATTTTTCGCAGTGGATGTAACATCGTCGAAATCGCCAATAATTCCATTCGTTCTGCGACTATTTACTGACCCTTCATTGCGAAATCCGTCACCAAAGCTTGTTTTCAGGATCCAATCAAGCCCCCATTGAGCTTCTTCAATGAGTCGTTCATAAAGTCTGGAGTCATCGCCTTTTTTGTGCATCGCTTCTGCAAGGCTGAACATTGCATATACAGCTTCACCTGTATTGCGAAGTCCCTGAGTAAAGTCACCGGCATCATGCCAACCTCCATTAATAACAATACTTTTATCACCGTGAACACAGGTCCAATCTCGATGACATGTACCGTGCACACCTGAAATAGGAGTGCCACAGCGCTCGACATAAAAAAAGTTCAACGCCTTCCATATTGTTTGCTCCCATATGTCAGGATCAATACGAAAAGGTAGGGTCACTGTTTTACCTGCTTCAATAAAGTATGAACCACTTTGCTGAATCTCAGAAAAATCAAGAAGCTGAAAAGTTCCTAAATGAGACGTAACAATCTGGATTGGCTTTTTAAGTACTGTTTGACCTGATTTTTCATCAACTATTCTGAATTCAGTGGTTTTCAGATCATTTGCAATACCGCTTTTTGGAAATCCTGACTGGTAACCTGTATGACTAAATGATATTCGCCCCTGCCAGACACTCCATCCTTCAATGTAATCTGGTTCAACTTTTTCAAGTACCAGATCATCAAAATAAAAAGCAAAAGTATCCGTAGTTTCAGGTTCATTACCTGACATAATAGAAGATATCTCCAGCTTTGATATTTTGTCACGTGCCACATTTCCAATTTCCCAGACCACATGATTCCATTCATGGTTATGCAAGGTTACTGTATTCTCGCCCTCTTGTCCGAAAAGTTCTGGTAACTTTTCCAAACCTTCATTAAATAATCTGAGCTCAAGCCAGTTTTGATAAGCCCCGGGGTTATCAGGATATATCCATAAGGATATCCTGTTGAATTTACTCCAGTCCTCGTTTTCGAAAATACACCGTACCCCTGCATTACCCCAACCTCGACCGCTTTTGGGGCCAGCTCCATCCAATTTTGAGGGGAATTTAATTAGAAGAGATTTGTAGCCGCCATGAGATTTTTTATCCGTCAGACTCATTTCAGTAACCATGTTTTTTGATTCAGATATTTTAGTTGTAAACCGTGAATCTACAACTGAAATAGCTCCGGTTGTAAAGGGTACCCAGTGACCTGTATTTTCCATATTATCCAAAATTTTGCTTTCCAGTACTTCTTTATTAAACCATCGATATAATGCAGAATTCTGAAAATTCGCCTTCATTGGCTCTTGTCCTTTAGCTATTAAACCAATAGCCAGCAATGCAATAATTATTCTATATCTCATTTCACATGCAACTTTAAATCACTCATTATATTAAGCCACAATATTTTTCTTATTTATGAAACAATATATCCATTAAAGATAGAATAAAATGTTTTTTTTAGTAATAGGAATTTGAGAAATAAACAAAATGCAGGCAAGGCCATGGGTGCAAAAGCCGGGCATCTTGACCACATCTGGCCGGTTCAACTGAATTTATCATAAATAATTTAACAACAAGCACTTAATTCCAGCTAAGGATGATCAATATATTCCGGCGAAAGGTGGTCAGAGCCACTGACTTTTCCAATAAAGGGCTGAGATGCCTTGTAAATGCAGTTAAAATGGATTTGACACTTGTGGACGTGTATATCATACGGAATAAGGCCTACTATTACTTTAATTTCAGGGTAACAGGGCGCAAATAAAGGAAACCAGGTTACTAGGACGCATAGCCCCGAATACCTGGTTCTTTTAAAGTTGAGTCATGCTGCATTTTGTTTTCGGTTATTTTGAGACGGTTCAGCTCAACTATAAAATCTCAAGAACCACTGAAAATCAACCGTGCTAATTCCATTCGCCAAGTCCTCTGAAAAGGGAACTTGGTTGGATGTTAAAAATAAATTTGACTTGTATACTAATTGTCACGTAACTTTGCTAAAGTCAAGTTCATCTATGATGAAAACCAAAAAGTTAATTCTGTTTCTTATCATTGTAGGATTAGCATTTGTTCCTTCCTGTAAGCCTGAAAAAAAGATGCTGGTAGAAACAGGTGAGGTATCAAACATCATGATAACGACCGTAGATGTTTCAGGGACTATCATTGATGTCGGAGAAGGAGCCACCCAGCACGGACATTGCTATGGAACAACTACTGGTCCGCTGATCGCGGGTACTAAAACATCTCTTGGCACAGCCGCCCCGGGTGATTTCACAAGCAGTCTGACCGGACTCGAACCTGAAACAAAATATTATGTCAGAGCCTACTGCAGTCTTGGAGGAGAGGCAGCATATGGTGGTGAGATCACTTTCACTACAGCTTCTGCAGTCCCGCCTGAGGTAACGACAACAGAAATATCCGGCATAACAAAAACCAGTGCAGTAACCGGCGGGAACATTACTAGTGAGGGAGGAACTCCTGTTACTGCAAGAGGAGTATGCTGGAATGTAGCTTCAGGTCCGACAACAGCAAACAGTAAAACAACTGACGGATCAGGTTCAGGAAGTTTTGCCAGCAGTATAACAGGACTTGCTGCAAATACAAAATACTATGTCAGGGCTTATGCAACCAACATAGGAGGAACAGCTTACGGAAATGAAATAAGTTTTACTACCAACGCAGCTGCTTCCATACCTCCAACAGCAGCAATAGCCGCAGCTACATCTGTAACAAATACAACTGCCACATTAAACGGTGCTGTAAATGCAAACGGGAATAGTTCAACTGCTATATTCGAATACGGACCGACGACTTTATACGGATCAACTGCAACAGCGATTCAAAGTCCTGTTACAGGAGATACTCCAACAACCATAAGCGCTTCATTAACCGCGCTGACGCCTGGCACACTTTATCACTTCAGGGTGAAAGCAGTTAATATAGGAGGGACACATTATAGCGACGATATGACATTCACCACTTTACAGATCCCATTGGCAGCCACTGAAGCAGCCACATTAATTACAACAACAACAGCTACTTTGAATGCAACAGTGAATGCAATTAATCTGTCAACTAACGTAACTTTTGAATATGGATTGAATATTTCATACGGATCAATAGCAGTTGGAGTGCCAAATCCCATAACCGGAATAAATGCAACAAGTGTAACTGCAGCAATAACCGTATTAACGCCAGGGACAATATATCACTTCAGAGTAAAGGCAGTTAGTTCGGGAGGTACAACTTATGGTGATGATCAGTCATTTACAACTCTTTGTAATGAACCTTCTGCAACCACCGGTTCTGCAACAATTACAGGTATTTCTTCATGTACGCTCAACGGTACTGTTAATGCAAATGATTTTTCAACTGATGTTATATTTGAATATGGAACAACTTTAAGTTATGGCAGTACAATAGCTGCTGTACCAGGTATTGTTACAGGAAATACCAATACACCGGTAAGTTCATCTGTGACTGAATTGACACCGGGAGAACTCTATCATTTCAGAGTAAAAGCAACTAATTGCGGAGGAACAATTTATGGGGATGACCAAACATTCATGAGCCTTACTGAAGCTTTAATCAGTGACATGCTTTTGTTGTGCTATTCAGAATTACATGAATATATTGAATTTACATTTCTGTTTGATGCAGTCTATTCAAAGAATATTCCGTCACCTAATAGTGCATGGACTGCAATTTACGACCATACTCAAACTTCGGGCAATGAAAAAATTCTGATGCTGTGGTCAAAGGCATATGATATAATATTCAAAACAAATTTTATTATTATAAATTCTGGAGTAATAACAGATCCAGCAGCGCGAAGCTTAATTATTGCTCAGACAAAAGCAATAAGGGCATATCTGTATTATAATCTTCTGATCTGGTTCAACGGAGTTCCTCTTGAGCCAGGAGTTACTGAGAGTATAATTACCCGGAATACTGCATCAGAAGTTTTGACATATATCAATCAGGATGCTTCAGATGCTGTCCAGTATTTACCCTCAAGCTGGTCTGCATCAGATGAATTCAGAATCGCTAAATATTTTGCTGAAGGTATATTAGCTCGTACTTCATTATATGAAAGTACGTATACTACTGCTCGAACATGGACTGAGGAGATAATAAATAGTGGTTTGTATGCCCTGAGCGCTGATACAAATAATTTTACATCGACAAATATTGAAATATTCTGGGGATTTGATAAAAGTACCGCTACTGAATTCAGTGTATTCTTCACTAAAGGTTCCTATGTTCCGGCTATCAGGTATACCGAATCAATTCTGGTTTCTGCTGAAGCTAATTTTAATTTAGCAAATACTGCAAGTGCTTTGAACAGAATAAATATGCTGCTTGCTCGACGCGGTCTTTCAGCATTACCCTCACTTACAAATGATGATATCTATCAACAATGGAAGATAGAACTTATAAAAGAAGGCAGTATGTTTATTACATTAAAGAGATATAACAAAGCAACCACTGTATTAGGAATTCCAGATTATAAACTTGTGTTACCTCTTCCACAATCAGTTTTAAACGGAAATCCTAATTTATTTCAGAATCCTGGTTATTAAACCTATATATAACTATTGCTGTTTAACGGTATCCTGATAGCTCTCTTGTAACTGTGAAAAAGCCGGACAATCTGACCACATTTGGCCGGCCAGGTTATCATAAATATATGTTGTTTAATATCAGATACTTATTTCCGACCAATTATGGTCCCTTAGTTTAGTTCCAGAAATCAGGGTAGGATTAATGCTATAAACATACATTTTTTCAATTAGTCATTATTTGGGAGAGGATTGTTCTGTAAAGAATAGAAATATAAATCTTGTTATAAAAAAAAATGATAATCACTGAAAACTAACCGTACTAATTCTTTCCATTTGGGATCAAACCTGGATTAGTGGATTTATATTTGCTTCATATTTTAGACTTTCATAACTTTATCACAACGAACATGTATTATGGCCAGCCTGATCCCAGGATTCGAATATGACATTTTCATAAGCTACCGGCAAAATGATAATAAGTACGATGGCTGGGTAACAGAATTTGTAGCAAACCTGAATAAAGAACTGGAAGCTACTATCAAGGATAAAATATCTGTTTATTTCGATGCAAATCCCCAGGATGGTCTTCTCGAAACCCATTCCGTTGACCGATCGCTGGAACATAAGCTCAAATGTTTGATTTTTATTCCTATACTTTCCAGAACTTATTGTGACTCAAAAAGTTTTGCATGGAACTTTGAATTCCTGCCTTTTCTTAAAATTGGCAGGCAAAATACATTAGGATTAAACATAAAATTGAAGTATGGTAATGTCGCAAGCAGAGTTTTACCTGTTCGTATACATGACCTTGACCTGGAAGATATCAGACTGGTAGAAACAAATATTGGTGTTATCAGATCGGTTGATTTTATCTATAGATCTACCGGAGTAAACCGACCCTTGCGGGCAAATGAAGATCATCCTCAAGATAATCTCAACAAAACATATTATAGAGATCAGATCAACAAAGTAGCTTATGCCATTGATGAAATTATCTGCAGCATAAAAAGTATGCAAATTTCAGATCCTGAAGAAAATAGTCTGCTTAAGAAGCCAGAGTCCGTTTATAATATTGAACGTAATGATAAGGATGAAAGTCAGAAGGCCGTTGAAATTAATGATGATTTGCAATCCCTGACTGATTTTCAAAAAAAAAGCAAAATCTTTAATCAAAAACATAAAACTTACAGTTTTGCAAGTTATAGAAAGTACATTTATACTCTTTTGGTAATTGCTCCATTAATTGCTTTAATCTTCAGCTGGAAGGGACTCACCAGAATCCTGGGTATTGATAATTCAAAAAGAGAATCAGCAAAATCGCATGTTGAAAATGCAGTTAAGTTTTTTAACAATAAAGATTACGAAGCGGCAAAAGCTGAAGCAGAGCTTGCTTTGACCAGTGATCCGAAATACTCTTATGCCTGGAGTACCCTGGCAGCAGTGAGCGTAAAACAGGGTAATTTGAACAAAGCAATTCTTGAAACCATAGAAGCTGTAAAATTTGATCCTCAAAATCGTGAGGCAGCTTACAATATGGCTTATGCTCTGGATGATAAACAAGATTATTCCCAGGCTATAGAATGGTATTCAAAAGCAATTAAGATTGATTCGGCATTTATTCCCGCATATAGTGCTTTAGGCAGAGTATACAATTTAGTAAATCAACCTGTTGATGCAATACTTTTACTAAGCCTTGTTAAGGAAAAATATCCTGAATCAGAATATATTTACCTGATCTATAAGAACCTTGGAAATTCATATTTGTCTCAGAGTATGAACGATACGGCTATTAAATATCTAGAACTATCCAGAGAAAAGAAACCATCTGAACCAGAGACGAATCTATTTCTGGCAAAGGCATATGAAGCTGCCGGGCAGATGAATAAAAGTATTAACTTATGGCAGAACTATATTGAATTAGAGTCAGACACATTCAAAGTTGAAGAGGCTAAGAGGCATTTAAAAGAAATTACAATAAGGCACCTTAAGGAGATTATTCAATAATGGAAGATAAATGCTGGCTTTAATCAGGATTAATTTATTATTGAAGAGTATTATCTCCAGTCTCCAATAAGCACGAACGGAGCCCAGTAAAATGGATGGGCATACTTTTCATCACTCATAAGAGTGAGTTGCGCTTTTCGCAGCGCTTCAGTTTTCCCCAGTTTATTTTTTATCAGATTCTTATAAAACTCTCCCATCAAAGTAGCTGTTGAAATATCTGACACACTCCATGAACTTACCAGAACAGATGGAGTTCCGGCATACATAAAGGCTCTGGTTAAACCCACAATACCTTCACCCCGTACCAATTTCCCCAGACCGGTCTGACAGGCAGATAATACAACCAGGTCAGAATTAAGATCCAGATTAAATATCTCTGTCGCTTGCAGAAAACCATCTTCTCCAGAGTTATTGTCCTGTGTTAAAATAAGTGAGCTTAAATCGGGCTTGTCTTCATCAATAAATCCATGAGTTGCAAAGTGTACATAATTGAATTTCTTCAATTCACCCGTCCGTTTCACATTTTCCTCTGTTGCGTTGTCTCTTAAATAAATCTCGACATCCCCTTTCTTAAAAAATGATGCAATATTTTCAACCTCTTTGCCACTATATTCCAATCTTGGGTAATTTATACCCGGTTTTAAAGATGCATCCTCATAAACGGGATCACCGAAACCAATAAATTTTTTACTGCCCGACCTGTCTGTTTTATTTCCTGACTTTTCTGTTAACAGGTTCTTTAAAACACTTGCAGATTGTCCGTAGCTGACCGGATACTTTTTCACCAGAAATGGAAGATATGAATATGAACTTTCCGGACTTATTTCTTCAGTTCCTGTTAATAAAACTTCAAATGGCAAATAGTTTAATATGCCGTCCGGGATTATAATCAGTTTGCTCTTTTTTGAAAGGTATGGCTCAGCTGGTTTAATTAATTCACCATAGAGTGAATTAGCAGCCTGAGTGAAGAAATCCGAAATACATTGCTGTGGATGGAGTAGAGCAAATCTGATCGTTTCGATCTGTTCTTGAAGCGTTTTTCGACCCGGAAGATTATAAAGCTGATGAGATGATCTCGTAATAACCCAAAGACTGGAGCTGCTGTCTCCTACAGAATACTCCAGAATAACTACATTTATATCCGGACATAGAGCTTTTGCTTCGTTAATTGAGACCGGTTCTGAATTGACTAATATTTCGGACTTTTGACCTGGTTGTTTATTTATATCGGAAATTGATACAGCGAGGAGATCCAGTAAAGCACGTGATTTACTTCTTTCAGCATACTGGTATGCCAGTATATCATACCCTTTGGACTGGTCCTCTTTATGAAGTTTACAAAGCAAATCAATCACATCTTCGAAAACATAGCGTTCCTGGGCCATAAAACTCGTTTTCCACTCTTCACTCCTTAGAGTATTCCTTATTCCTTCAAGTATTTTAAGGGCAGAATCATTAAGCTCCACTGCTTTGCCGATATCGCCTTTCTGTTCGTAATATTCCGCCGTTCCGGCAATGAATCTCCATATAAGGTCAGGATTTTTCAATGAACGGGCAATTTCAAGTCCCTGATCATAATTGGATTTTGCATCATCCAGTTTACCAAGAAGATTCTGATCATTTGCCAGATTCAAAAGGCACCGGGCTTCCTCGTCTTCTGCTTTTATATCGCGACTGATTTGGAGAGCTCTTAAATGATATTCTTCTGCTTTAGCATAATTTTTCAAATCAAAAAAAATTGTTCCGATATTGTTTAGGATGGGAAGAATTTCCATAACCGCTTCCTGTTTTGTATATATTCCAATGGCATTATTATAATACTCCAGCGATCTCTCAGTTCTGCCGGCAGTTTGCAAGACAATACCCATATGATTATATACGCCTGCAAGTTCCATCATATCATTTTCTTCCTTCATAATAGCAGTGGCTTCATTTAGCTTTTCGAGGGCTGTACCGAGATCTCCCATATTTGAATATGCATAACCCATCTGACTTAGAACAGCTCCAGATCTGATCCTGTTATTTAAATTCCTGTGCATCTGTAAAGCTATCTCCATGTTTTCAATTGCTCCAGTATAATCACCAATACTATTTAAATTTTCTCCTGCCATGAAGTAGGCTTCAGCTTTAGAGGTTAAGGTTCTGTTTAAACTAACCTGGTCGCCAATTTCTGTTCGTATCATTTCTGCCCTGTCAAGGTAGTTTAGGGCAAGCTGGTAGTCTTTAAAGATTCCATAATAAAGAGAGCCAATACTATTTAATGTATTTCCCATCAACGCCTTATCATCAACCTTTTCTCTTTTTACCAGAGCATCCTTATAATACTCAAGGGAAGTTTGATAGTCAAGACTTGTATAAATAAGGCCAAGTCCGCCTAAAACTTCACCTTCTCCTCTTTCATCGCCAATATTCTTATATATTTCCAGTGCCTTCTGATGATATTCAATAGCTTTTCCCCTCTCTTCTTCATTTCCCCGGATCCGGATTCCAAGAGCATATAAACTGTCAGCAATCAGTTTCTTTTCTTTCTGTTCCAGGGACCATATTGTTAAATAATTAACAGCTATCGACAGGCTCTTTTCCCCAAAAATGCTTTCAAAACTCCTGGCAGTATTTTCTAAAATAAGCTTTGTTTCCTTATATTTCGTTGTCTTTCCTTCCAGCTCTTTATCTATACATTCCCTGATTAGTTCATTTACAAATGGTTTAACCAGAAGTCTGTTATTCATAATTAATGTATTGGCTTCTTCATCATTATTCTGACTATATGCTTTTAGAAGTTGCAGCTTGAATTCATTCTGAGTAAGCTGCTGGGATACAATTACCGGCTGAATAAAAAAAACCAGGTAAATAAATATAATTTGATTAATCCTCCTCATGAGTAAAGATTATACCATGGCTGACTATAAACAATAATCTGAAAAGCAAATGATCATAGGTTAATTTACTTCTTAGATAGTTCTAGAGCTTTTTGCAACTCCTCTATTGCTTTATCTTTATTCCCCACATCTGAGTAAAGAGATCCCAATATTTCATGTGGCAGAGGGGCATCAACATTTATTTTTGAAATAATCTGAAATTCATTGATGGCATCCTGAAGCAGTCCCTGGTTTATATAATATGCTCCCAGTACTGAATGCAAACTACTGGTTTCTGCTTCATCCTTTAAAGTGCTCTTAATTATTATTTCCTGGGCCGCAACTTCTTTTGATTTTTCATTTGAAAGAACAGAAAATTTAAAATTTCCGGATTTTTCATTCTCAATCAGACCTTCTCCGTCTACATTCCAGAAATAAGATTCACCGAATTCCAGATCCTTTTCAGACTCGGGATAATCCATCACACTGTCAGATACTTTCTTTTTCCAAACCAAACCCTTGCTATTATATAAATTCACAATGTAATTGTCAAATGATTTGTTCGCAGTCCATGAAAATGATGGGCGATTTGTTTTAATAAGGGTATTGTACGGAGAAGTCAATTCAATTGTTTTTTCTGTATTATCTGAGCGTAGACCGGCTAACGCACCCGATTCTGGTTTGGTATCTCTTTTAAGGGTAAGGGCAGATAAATCAATCATAGCAGCAGATGATATTTCCCTGACATTTCCGCTTTTTTCAGTAGCGATAGTTTCATTACCTGAAATAGTGATCATGCTGTTTGATCCCAGCCTGATAAAACTGCTGTTTGAAAGTGTTAAAGTGGCTTCAGAATTGATTGAGGTCCTTATTTGATCCCCCTGAAATAATTGTGTTCCCCAGGATGCTTTGACAAACTCTGTTTTATGAAGCTTTTTTATAAGGACATCTCCGTTTAATCCGGTTATTACGGCAAGACACTGGCTTTGTTGCTGTGCAACAGATAATCTAAAGCCGGATAACGAAAAAACTAATATTATAATAAAGGCTGTTTTTAATCTCATAGCGTTATTCCTCCATATTGAATTACACAAATCAAGATGCTTAAAATGAACATAATATATACCAGATATTTTAATTCCAAAAAGTGAAATTTTATTCAAAGGTATGCCAGATAATGTTTAAAGTCAATAATATTTCTTCGTACATGTCTCCAAAATAACAAATGGACTCTTAAGTATCCGAAGCCTGTATAATATAGTTAAGTAAATAACCTAAGTTGCTACTTACAAAGTTTTCATTAAAAACTGATTAACGAATGATGATTAACGATTTAAGATTTAAGAATTGTAAAGCGTATAATAATGATTATCAATAATATAACAAAATAAAGCTTAACTTCTTAGATCAAAAATCGTTGATCCTTGTTCTTAAATCTTCTCATTTTTTAAAACTGGCAACTTGAGTTAATTAGCTATTTATTTGGTATGATCCCAACTTTCCATGGGATGGGATATGTGGGATTTTGGTGAAGTAAATAATACTAAAGCTCAGGTAGGGGACGAACTATTTTTCCAGTACGCTTATAATCAATTAAATACAGAGGTGTAGTTTAATCAGGTCTCTAAAAATACTCCTCTTTGCCTACAATTGCTATTACAAAGTAAATTATTCTTTTGATTGGCAACAGCCTTTTTTGCTGCTTCGAGATGAAGATTGATTGTTGACTTTATTGTTTTACAGGACCAAGATATTTGTCGTACCAGGCCAGAGTCTCCTTGATCATTTCTGTTTTTGGTACAAGATGGCCCGTATCATAAATTTTTATATTTTTATCCTCAGGGGGTGTTCCAAACAAATTAAACATAGGAATCTGGGATGACTCAACAGGAAATACCGCGTCATACTTTCCGTTAAGCATTAAAACAGGTTGCTTTATCCTTGAAACAAAATTTAGGGCGTCAACCTCTGGCAATGATTTATTCTCATCTAATCCACCCACATGAATAACTATGGCCTTTATACGTTTTTCCACCGCCGGAATCAGACCTCCCAGTCGTCCTCCCCAGCTCCAGCCAAAATAACCTATCCTGTCGCTGAGAATGTCACTTCTCGTTTCCAGGTAATCGATAGCACGGCCAATATCCTTCCTCCACATTATTACATGATCCCTGTAAAATACTGTTTCGTCAGGACGCCCTGATTTCAGTTCATCTTTTCGCTCATAGGTTCCTTTTAAAACAGGATAGACCAGTAATCTTCCGCTCTTTACAATAAAATCGATCCTTTGAATAAAATTGCTCGATATCATGTCCATTATTATCGCATTTGCACCCGGAAAAAGTATGACAGGCTGATAGGGAGACTGAGCTTTCCTTGGTATAAAAAGATAGACAATCAACTTTTCGTCCGAATATCCTGCATCCATTACAATTTTTTCCACCTTCCATAAACCAGTGTCCGCAGTTGCTGTTATCCGGGCATTTAAAGGTGTTTTATCGTAATCATATTGTCTAAGGAAAATATTATATGTTTGATCATCAACCGGTTTTTCTATTCGGTAATCCCTGAATGCCTTCTCCAGGGGACCGGTTAAGGAGCTGATTGTTGGATCACCAGGCAACTCCATTATGCACCGGAATCCGTTTGACAAAGATCTGTCAATGGATGGCTGGGTGCGAGCCTGGATAAAAGATTGCTCCGGATCATTCCACCCTCCGCCCATAATGTAAGCCTCTCCATTGATCCCGTCTCCATTGTAACACCACTCTCGTACATTCCCGGCGAGATCATATATACCATAAGAACTTAAACCGTCCATGGTTCCGACAGGGACTGTTCCGTTTCCGTTAAAATTACTTAGCGGGACAGTATACATGCTCAAATGGGTTTGAGCCATAACGTTCCAGTGATATACTGTCGGCAGTCTCTTTCCTGCAAAAGCTGTATATGCTGCTGCCTCGTACCAGGATACCCCGGCTACCGGATGGTTATCCTTACCATTAAGGTATGTTCCGGCTTCCCATCTGGCCGGTCCGGGTCTTCCTGTCCTGTCTGTAAAAAGCTCTAATGCTTTATCCAGTGGTATTTCCTTTCCTTCTTCATATACAGGGTATTTCCAGTAATTTTTGTTGGAATATCCACCGGAATCAACGAACCGTTTGTACTCCTTATTGGTCACTTCAAACCTGTCGGCCAGGAATTCTCCCACAAGCTTCCCTGCGTAGTTCTCAATGAAAAGTATCGGCAATCCGCTTACCGCTGTGGGGATCCGTACCATATTATCGGGCAAGGTTCCAAGGCTGTCAAGCTTTAATGTTTTTTTCAGGTTAATATATCTGAAATTTGTAAGGTAAACTGTCTGAAACCTCTCCTTTTCAATTTTGATCCTTATGGGGATACTATGCCCTGATGGAAACTTCATATTTTTAATCGGTGTAACACCATTTTCATTCCAGGGATCTTGAGGCTTGTTATAATAATCCAGAATACCGTTGCACCTTCGGGCTCTGTTTGCAAGGAAATATATTCGGAAACCTTTGGCCAAAGGTTGATCAATGATGAATCATTGGGGATCACCTTCTGAGCTTCATCTGCTAGCTGAAATGCCCGCGGAGGAGGATTGAAATGCTCTTCCACCATTTTTTGTATTTCGGGCAATATCACGTTGCGTGCATACCGCTTCTGCTTCTGACCATAAAACAGTATTACAACTGTAATTGCCGGGATTAAGACAATGGCCACCAGTGCAAGAACCATTGAACGGGTTTTAATGCTCCACTTTTCAAAAAGCAACTTATGTATACTGGTTATTTTGTCTTTCCCTGATGAATTTTTAGTGATTGTTTTTCTTCCTCCAATGTCTGCCTTAATCCCGGATTCTTTATCTTTTAACTCACCAGAGGAGACAGGATAATGAATGCTTTCGATTATCTCCCGGATCGCCAATGCAACTTTATTTATCTGATCCCGGTAGATCGTATGATTCAGGTTATCGGATGGATTATCCTCTCTGGGACGCAGTGGCCTGTTTACTCCTGGCGATTTATAGATGAATTCTATTCCTCGAAGCACTCCTCCCAGAACCGATTCACATGCCTGAATATCAACAACGTCCAAATCATGTATGCGAATCGGTAACACCCTATTCGCTACATTGCCATTGGGCAGTTTCACTTTTAGTCCAAACTGATCCTGTGAGGCCTGCTCAATAAACGCTTTAAACTCATGCTCCCATGCAAATGATTTCGGGTCGCAATAAGTACGTGAAATAATAGGGATAAAGACCAGGCATTTCAGCTTATCCTTCAGGGATTCATCAACATCATGTGTCTCCAATAATCCGTCATGGGGATTAATGTCGAAATAGACACTTATTTCTTCTTTGAAAGTTGATTCAAGCTCACCCTTCAGATTATCTACAAATTCAGTAACCCAACCGTCGTGTTTATTATCCTTCTGACGGTAACTGATAAATACATCATATGAATATCCTTCGATTATGCTTGACATCAGAGGCCTATTTATTTCATTATCAAAGTTAACCCTTAGTTGGACCAAATGCAAAAAACATTTAGCACCACTTATTTAAACATAGTTGAGTCAATCTTCTATTAATAAATTATGAAATATTACTCAATTAGCATATATTTGATATGTTGTATTAAACATGTGTGTAATATTAAAGATACCAGGCGACACTTTCTATAATCCAACTTCTCAAATAGGATTGTATTGCAGACTTTGACTTTCACACTAGGTGTCGCCTTCTTTTAAGTTCTTTGATGGTCAGAGACTATTATAATCTTCCCAACATCGGGAGGTCAAATCATTATAATGTATATATGGTTTTAATATAGTTATTCACTTGTTAAAATAAAATTGACTTTAGCTAGAATAAGGTTTAACTTTACTAAAGAAATTGGTTGATAAACTATCAAGGAAATTGATATTGTAGAATTTTACATTTTCTTTCTTATTTATTAATACTTATTCTATGATTATGAAAACAAGAAACATTATTCTTCTGTTTACTGCGATGCTATTCATCACTGCCTGCACACAAAAACCTGGTGCCGACAAGGACAAGGCGCTTGTAGATTCATTGACTACAGTTGCTACCACTGCCTGGAGTTCAGGCGATATCAACAAATTAATGAGTATTTATGCAGACGATGCATTAGTAATTTCTAACCAAATAAGATTGTGCGGTAAAGACTCGATCACCAATGGTTGGAAAACTGCATGTCAGTATGCAAAAAACTTTAACACTTATGTGGGTGTTTCATCCGTTTCAAAGGATATGGTTTATATAGAAGGTCTTTATACCTTCGATTGGAACCAGGGTAATTATTCAGCACTTGCAAAGGGTGTAGTAATTCTGGTATGGAAAAAGCAAGCGGACAACACGTGGAAAATTACCTACCATGAAGGAAACCATGGCGACTTGGTAAAATAAAGTGATGATATGCTGCTTAATTCTGTTACTGAATAAAAATAAAAGTTAAGGCATTGTAACAATGTTATAAATCCCGGTGTTTGCCGGGATTCTTTTTGTACATATCTACTATTCTTTTGACATCTTGCCGTACTGATATTCCTCAAGTACTATAAGTTCTAATGTTTGTTCCTGTGTTAATACCCACATCTCATCCGGAGCGACTGCATCCAGAATAAAGAAATCTGCTTTCCTAACTTTTTCTTTCCAGGTTTCTTCTGCCATTATTCCCTTTTCTCTGGCAGTTTCCAGTTGGTTCTTAGTGACTCTTAGCTGGAACCAGCGGTATGATCTTATTTTTTTCGGATTACGTCCTTTTACCTGTATTTTGGTGATCTTCCCCGGGGTTAAGGGATTGTAAACCTCAAAATCAACACCTGTATCAGGGACTGGTTTTCTTATCTTCAGCCCAAACGACTCAAGCTTTTGCCTGACCCTTGCTTCGGTTATCCTTCCTGTTTTGTTTTGTGCGAGGAGATTCATTTCAATGAATCCTGATCATTTTTATAGTTACCATGAGATATAATTCACCGTTCCTCCAAGATGGGCCAGGGCGCTCAACTCAGGGATATTTACCGGTTGAATGTCAGTCACTTTGGCCAGCTGAGAGTTTGTAACAGGGATTTTAGTTTATTAATACTGTCTGTTGAAGTTTTCCAGACTATGTCAATATCAACATCTATATAATCATGGACCAATACATCCCGCATGCCTGCCATGTCAGACCATGGCACCCGGGGATTCAGACTTCTGAGTTCTTCTGATATCCTTTTTGTTGCCTCTCCGATTACTTCCAGCTGCCTCACCACAGCATCCTGAGTCATATAATCCTCTGAAAATGAATTGTGGTCCTTTCCTTCAATATAGGATTCAATTCTTTCTATGCTTTGAAGAATATGTTCAATGTATATTCTGTCATCTTTCATTCAAAGATGATCTTAAGGTCATTATAAATGTATTTTTTGAGTCTTTCGTTTTTGAGGGCTGACTCTGTAACCAGATCGACCTTCTTACCAAGGATCTGAGCGAGTTCTCTTTCAATCTGAACGAGCTGGAGCAATGTTATTGTCTCCCTGAATTTTACCAGGATATCGATATCACTTTCAGGTGTATCCTGCTTTCTTGCAAAAGAGCCAAAGATGCCGATACGCTCAGGTCCGAAAGGCTTCAGGTAATTAATGATTGTGTTATTTATCTCATTGCGGTCCATGATAATACAAATATAAGTTCTTTTTCTTAACCGCGAACACTGTACAGTCGTACCCTTTCATTGAGTCCGCGTTATACAGTTGATTATCTCTTCTATAGTGTCATCTGCCATACAACCCTTTCCCCTGTTTCCGGGCTTTTTGAGACAGTTTCAGAAACATATCCGCATATTTTACATTGGGAGGGACGGTCATGATCATGGCATAGCCGTTTTCGATCATGTGTGCGTTCACAAATGTTCCATCCTCCAGGTTTGTGTTGCATGCCTAAGCTTATAGATACTGATGCAACGCAAAGTTAGCAACCCGAACGCCTATTTACCTGCTTTCATTACATTTAAATAAATCTGAAAACCAATCGACATATTTAGTTCTCCTAATTTTTCATTTTCATTAATTTCTGGTATATCTGTATTTAAAAATCGATAACTAATAATAGGTTCAATCGCAATTGATTTATTAATGAGTATACTATAACCAATACCTGTACTCCAGGAATATTTAATCCATTTAAGTACATCATCATCAGATATGTTTTTCAGGATTCTGAGTCCTGCTGATCCTTCAACAAAAATCCCTGGTTTGGTATAAAACCTCATGATCGGGCCAATTAGAAAATCTTTATTTGTGATATCCCATTCTGTTTCTGATGTTAAACTACTAGTGGTAATTTCTCTTGATAATAATATTTCGCATTTTAACCCTAAAGCAAATTGATTAAGAACGAAATACCCAAGAGATAGATTTGATTCCATTGCTTTACTTTTTGTAGAATAAGTAACACCAGGAAGGGGATCTATACCTGGTTTAAAATCCTTCATACTACCAAAGCTAAATGCTAAAGATCCTCCAGTAAGCATATTCCCTTTAGTAAAAGGTTTTTCAATTTGTCCAAAAGAGGTATTTATAATACAGCTTATCAATGAAACTATAAATAGTAGGATTTTTATTCTATTATTTCCCATGACTTATCAATTAGAAAGTTTAATAAAAATATCCCCTTCATAACCGGGCCAAACTGTATGAAAATCTTGAATAATTAATGAATCTTGTTTATTATTTAATAAGATTTTTCTAGTACAAGGGGGTACACCTACTTTATAATAACCAGAATAATCTAAAATTATGCTATCAGAATTAATCTTGTATTTATAATAATGACCATAACCATTTGAAAATTCGTCCCATCTAAATATGATAGAGTCCTTAATCATAAGAGTATCCCGTGAAGTCACTATATTAACCCAAACTCCTTTAATATCAGTACTACTAATACTTTTAGAATCTGTAAGATTCTTTTCTTCATTTTCATTTGGATTCATTTCATCATTACTCGTACTGCATCCAAGGAATGAGCTAATAAAACTCAAAAGCAGAAAACATCTTAAATAATGTGTAAAATGCTTCATAATAATTTAATTTTAAGACTTTTACATTAGTGTTTCACATACTTTATTGCATTAGAATGCAATAACAATTTAGAGCTAGTACTTTTACAGACATTAAAAAAACGTACGTGGGCAAATTTTGTATCGCAATATCAAATTTACGAGACAAATACTATACAAGTCAAGTTTTTATCAAAGAATTTTCAAAAATAATTTGAGCTTAATTCCTTGAAGGTTTAGCCAGTAAGTCTTTGATCTTCATACCATGTATGGTATATTCATCTAATGAGCAGATGTCCTTTATTTGAGGATTATAGCCTATCTGAAAGTAGTTTCTGACAAATTCTATATCAGATAATGTTTAAAGTCAATAATATTTCTTTGTACATGCCTCCAAATAAACAAATGGACTCTTAAGTATCCGAAGCCTGTATAATATAGTTAAGTAAATAATTGTTTAACATTCTTCCTACAGACAATCAAACACTTAACAGGATGGCTTCTCAACCAAATCAAACTACAGCTTTTATAAATCTTATAACTATTTATATGTAAAATAGAATTGCAACAATGTTAATATCAAATATTTACATATTTGAAGAGAGAAGAAAAAATCCGAATTGGTAATAATTTGCATTTTTATGTCAAATAGAATGACTCATACAGTACATTAAGATTAAATAGCTTAGTAAATAGGCTGTAAATCTATTTATTGGCGGTAAGTGAATTTTTTTCTAATAACCGTTGGAACGATACCTGGTGGCACCACATCTTCAAAATGCGAGCCGCTGTAAATCAATGAAATACAGCGGCTTTTAAATTTCTTGTTGACGGGATTGGTGCTGGTTTTTTCAATGATCACGGTGTCAATGCATTGCAAGCGTTACTTAAATAAGAAAGCATCAACGACAGTCGTTTGGAGCTTAATAATTAATTTGATTGCAACCTTTTTGCAAATAATTTTGTTAGATAATAGAATAAGTTA
>Ga0307378_10000696_pt1 | contig 57421 bp, 66 predicted proteins | sample UN1MG_FD_202238 | JGI IMG/M metagenome (GOLD analysis project Ga0307378, IMG submission 202238) | Soil microbial communities from Risofladan, Vaasa, Finland - UN-1 | ecosystem: Environmental > Terrestrial > Soil > Coastal area > Acid sulfate soil | place: Finland: Risofladan, Vaasa | collected... | reverse complement strand
TTGACGAAAAGCAAGCAGCCAAGTTAACGCCTGACTTAAAGTCGTTAATGATTCAAACTTTAGGCACGGCGATGGGTGAGGTAAAGGACTTAGTCCTTGCAGCATCGAGATTAGAAAAAGAGGCTGGTGACAAAGTAAGTTTAAAAGTTGTTAATTTAATAGTGATGCAAATCATTCTCGCGATTAACGACGTTTGTGGAGCGGAGCATTTAGACCTCGCCGAAGCAATCGCCCGTGCAATAGACGAGCGAGTTCGTTTGCCGCTGAATAGTGTTGAGCCTACTATAAGAGTTCAGATTGGTGACGGACGCGGGCAGAGCCAAAGCTTATGAGTATAACATTAGACATATCTTGTCCTGACCATTTGCGAACAGTGTTCGACGCCTCGCCGTTTTTGAAGGTGCCGCATGATGAAGCAAATCAGTCGCGGGACGTTTTGCTCATGTGGCTTGTAGAATCACAACGCGGACTTTGGTTAAGTCAATTCCCTGAAACAGCGAGACAAGCGCTCCTTAATAAGTTCGCAATCTATCCAAGAATGAAGTTTGAAAACATAACGTTCGCAATGTCCGGCGAACTACAAGGCGCTAACTACGATAGGTGCGTGCTTGACAACGTGGACTATGACGCTGCCAGTATTAAAGCTGATGAGGTGCGGGTCCTTGAGTATACAGAGGTGACTCCGCTTGACGCTCTTGGACTCACCCTCATTCAGCGAAAAGAATTACTCGAAGCGCTACGAGCGGGCAGCAACGTTCAATTTGACGAAGATGAATTGCTTGCATCAATATGCCGTGAATCATTTTTTGAATTCATGAAAGAATTTTGGGGCGAGATTATTGCAGAGCGACCCGTTTGGAACTGGCACATTTCATATATCTCGGATGAATTGCAATATGTCGCTGAGCGGGTATTCGCAGGTAAGCCTAAAGAGTATGACCTCATAATTAACATTCCACCGGGAACAACTAAATCTACTGCGGCCAGTATAATGTTTCCAGCGTGGACATGGACCCGAATGCCTTCATCAAGGTTTCTTGGCGGAAGTTACGTTGATGTGTTAGCGATGGACTTAGCCCGAAAGAATAAAGACATTGTTATATGTAATAAGTATCAACGACTATTCCCTGAGGTTGTGTTAAGAAAAGACCAACACGCGAAGTCACACTTTGTAAATACAAAAGGTGGTAGTCGGTATTCTTTCGGAACACAAGGCACAGTCACGGGTATGCACGCTCACTTTATCGGAGTCGACGACCCACTGAACCCTGAAAAAGCGGTTAGTGAAGTCGAGTTAAATAAAGCGAATCGTGTAATGAGCGAAACACTGTTTACGCGTAAAGTTGATAAAGACATCACACCTACAATTTTAATTATGCAGCGCTTGCATCAGAACGACTGTACGCAGCACATGCTCGATACTTACGAAACGGTGAAACATATTTGCTTGCCCGCTGAGGACAGTGACTTAGTTAAGCCAGCAGAGGTTAGAGAAAGATACATCGACGGATTATTGGACCCTCGCAGGCTATCACGAGCAACTCTGAAAAGTAACTTTAAAACACTTGGCGAATTTGGATACGCGGGTCAATTTAATCAAACGCCCGTGCCTCGTGGCGGTGCTATGTTCAAACCTGACAGAATTTCCATTGGTGTACCGGTAAACAAATGGAAACAAGTAATTAGATATTGGGACAAAGCAGGAACACAAGGCGCGGGTTGTTATACCGCAGGCGTCAAAATGGGACTCGATTTAGAAGGGCGCTTTTGGATACTCGACGTCATCCGCGGTCAATGGGCAATGGATGAGCGTGAATCAATCATAAAAAATACTGCACGGTTCGATGGTAAGCCTGTTTGGATTTGGATTGAGCAAGAGCCCGGGAGCGGCGGCAAAGACCAAGCGACTTACACTATACGAAACCTCGCAGGCTATCGAATTCAAAAAGATCCTGTTGGTTCAGCTTCAGGAAATAAAATTGTTCGAGCAGGCCCTTGCGCCGACCAAGTGAACTGTGGTAATATGTGGATGGTCGAAGCGGATTGGAATAAAACATATCTTGACGAAATGCGATACTTCCCAGCTTCGAAGTATAAAGATCAAATCGATGCAACGTCTGGCGCATTTAATAAGTTAGCTGAAGGCGTTATGAAAGTGGGGAAACTATAATGCCAAAAGGCGCGTATAAACGACAGTGGAGTGTACCGCAATTAATAATTGGTCAACGATTTGGTCGATACGTTATAGTTAAGTACGACGTGAACAAATCAAAACAAAATAAACGAGACTACTACTTGTGTCATTGTGATTGCGGAATTGAAAAAGTTATAAGAGGCTTACATTTACGGGGTGGAGCGGTCGTAAGTTGTGGGTGTTGGAAACGAGAAAAGACTATAGAGCGAAATAAAACATTAGACCGAACAGGCGAAAATAACAGTCAGTATATTCATGGGTTTAACTCACAAGCAGAAGAGAGTCATCGCGAGTTGATTCGTCAACGTGATGAATACCGATGTCAACGATGCGGTAAAACTCAAAAAGAAAATGGTCGAAAACTCGACGTTCATCATATTGATAGTAATCATTATAACAATACTTTTGAAAATGAGATAAGTCTTTGCTGTGAATGTCATGGCTTTGAAAATACCGGGAAAGCAAAAAGGTTTATGTTGTCAGTAGGATAGCGATGTAAATGAATTGGCAACCCACAGAAATTTGGAAAGGTGAAGACGTTTTTATAATTGGTGGTGGAGCGTCACTGCGTGAGTTCGATTTTGGTCGGTTAATAAATGAACGTACTATCGGATGTAATAACGCGTTTAGATTAGGTCATGATGTATGTGATATTTGTATCTTCGGTGATAGGCAGTTTATTTTGACGCATCAACGAACGCCGAGAAAAGACTTTTATAATGAGCTTAAAGCTTTTCCGAATCCTGTAGTATCGACTGACCGACTATTAACGAAGTGCAAAGTTAATTGGGTGACAGTACTCGAGCGTAAAGCTTCAGGCTTTGCTACTGATAAGTTAGGCTGGAATATGAACACTGGTTCAACCGCGATTAATCTTGCATTAATAATGGGTGCACAGACTGTTTACCTCTTAGGGTTCGACATGCACCTCGATGCGGAGGGTCGACCGAATTGGCATGACTATGTAATTGATACGCCGAATCAAGAAGTGTATAACCGAATGATACGTGGGTTTGAAAAAGCTGCTCCTGAACTAAGACAATTATATCCTGACCGTTCAGTTATAAATGTCACTAATGATAGCAACTTAGATGTTTTTCCAAAAATAAATTTCGATGAATTTTGGAATACGAGAATATGAACAAAGCCGATTACATACAAAACGCTAATACTCTACGGCGTGAACTGTTAAATTTAATACAAGACACGACTCGTAGCATCGACGATGAGTGCGGTTATCCTTTAACCATTTCACAAGGTGACTATAACGTCGCATGGAATCGACACGGCATTGCATCTCGCGTAAACAATTTAATGCCAGAGGAATGTTGGAACGTTGTGCCTGAAATAATTGAGGATGAAACGGATAATGAAACAGCGTTTGAAAAAGAATGGAAAGCTTTAGAAAAAGAATTCCATATCTTCAATTACTTATCACGCCTCGACATTCTTTCGGGTATCGGGCAGTACGGCGCATTGCTCATAGGCGTCAACGATGGCAAGAAATTATATGAGCCCGTCGATGGTGTCAATAGTGTTGATTTAAGCAGCAAGAAAGCTGAAAGGTCCGGGCGAAAAGCTACACGAAAGTTGCTGTACTTAAAACCGTTCTCTGAGATGATGATTCAAATCAACACGAAAGACGAGAATCCACAATCACCACGATTTGGTCGCCCACTATTATACAGCCTTAGGTCAGAGAACTTAAACGGTGAATTAGAAGGCACAGAGATTCTCGTGCATTGGACTCGAATCATTCACGTCGTTGATGGTAAATTGTCAAGCGAAACATTTGGCACGCCTCGTATGCAGCAGGTGTATAATTACCTATTAGATATTAAAAAACTATTAGGTGGTAGTGCAGAAATGTTTTGGCGAGGTGCGTATCCGGGTTTAGCATTCGAAGTCAATCCCGAACGAACTGCTGGTTTAACATCCACAGAGAAAAAAGAAATTCGAGAAGAGTTCGACAATTACTCAAATAAACTACAACGGTACATGGCTCTTGTCGGAGTGTCTGCGAAGTCACTCGCTGTACAAGTAGCCAGTCCAAAAGAGCACTTTGATGTGCTCTTGAAAGCAATTGGAATAACACTTGGAATTCCGTATAGATTATTAGTCGGCAGTGAAGAGGCGAAACTTGCATCATCGGCCGATACTACGACTTGGAATCGTCGCATTAAAAAACGGCAAGAGAATTACTGCACTGTTGAAATAGTTCACCCGTTCATCGACCGCTTAATCGCAGCAGGAATTTTATCTGAGCCAAAAGAGTACACTGTCGCATGGCCCGATTTAGCTGAGCTCGACCCGAAGGACGAGGCTACGATAATGAAGGATAAAACAGACGCGATTGCAAAGTATGTCGCTTCAAGTGGAAATACGCTAATCCCACCGCATCAATTCCTAACCACGGTCATGGGATATACTGATGAAGAAGCTGAGCAGTTTATCTTAGAAGCAGAAGAGTTTCAAGATGACACAATAGACGAAGACGAACTAAATGATTCTGACGAAGACAATAGACCCGACCCGAACAGTGATGATTCGTAGGCGTTTCGTTTCTGAAATGCAACGAAGATTCAACTCACTTGCTCAGGCAGTTAAAAAGCTTGTAGTGACAGAGGACGCGTTCGGTCTAAAAGTCAATCCGATGATGATTCTTCAAGCTGACCAAGCATGGCGTTTTGCAACAGACTCAGGTAAAATTGACGCGTATAAGAAATGGCTACAAAAAGAAGTCGACTCAAAGATTTTAACGGTTAGCGGAACAGGTGAGCCATGGACATCACCGTATATAGAGTCGGGATATAAAAAAGGTGTTGAGCGCGCATACATTGATGTGAATAAAAGATTTGATTTTTACAGTGGCTCACAACAAGAATTTTTGCGAGACGCTTTTAATTCACCTGAGATGATGAGCAAAGTTCAATTGCTAATGACGCGGTCCTTCGAAGAGCTCAAAGGGGTCACTGCTGCAATGTCGCAACAGATGGGGCGCATTTTATCTGATGGGTTAATCAAAGGCGAAGGACCAGCGAAAATTGCTCGGTCGTTAACTGATAACATTAAAAAGTTAACTCGCACGCGGGCAAACGTTATCGCGCGTACTGAAATTATACATGCACACGCGGAAGGACAACTCGACTCATTCCAACGATTGAACGTTGAAGAAGTATCGGCAATGGTCGAGTGGAGTACAGCGGGTGATGATAGAGTTTGTGAGCAGTGTAGTTCAATGGAAGGTGAAACATATACTATTGACGAAGCCCGCGGTCAGATTCCTTTACATCCCAATTGTCGATGCGCGTGGATACCCTCAGACATGCAACCGAAAACAGTCCCTGGTAAAAGGGCCTCAGGGCCTATTGGGGCGCCGACAACTAAACCCGATATAATTACCCGCGTTCCGACAAAAAAGGCGCCACAGGCCGTACCAGGAACCCCAAAACCAGCATTAAAGACTAAACCTACAAGTGGTACTACATGGGCTGATAAAAGTAAAGAAGTTGCTCGCCCATTAGACGACCCCCGATTACCCGCATGGGCTCAAGGTAAAGGCGCCCCAAATCCGATATTTAGTTCAAAAGAGGACGCTCTTAAAAGCTTATCTAAGTTTGACGATAAGGATTTGATTCTGTCATCATTTCCCGGCGGGATAGACTTAAGCAAGTCTGGAGCAAAGTTATACAAAGGACAACAAATTTCAATTGATAAACTGTATCATAGTATCCAAGGCGATGTAAGTGTAGTTCCTTTACGAAAGTATCTTGCGCTTAACCCTGAAAAGTATAAGGAAATCGAAGTCATTTATCGAAATGGGCGATATATGATTTTAGATGGTCATCATCGAGTTGAAGCAGCAAGAGCTCTCGGGCAAAAATTCATCAACGCAAAAGTTTGGTCGCGCGAAGTAATTTAAGGAGTAATAAATGTCCTTTCAAAGAATAACTGCTAATTTCGTTGGAAACACACGATACGATACAATCGGTGACAAGCAATACCTTGTTGCTCCGATGGTGATGCTCACAGAAGGCGTACACGCAGGAACTTCGGGCCCGCTGTTTTATCCGAGCGAGGAACTTAGCAAAACACCTCAAGTATGGAATCATAAGCCAGTCGTAGTTTATCACCCATCCGCCCCGGACGGTTCAGCCTTGAGCGCATGCAACTCAGATATTCTATCAAGGCGCGGTGTTGGTCTAATAATGAACACACGATTCGAAGACGGCAAATTAAAAGCCGAAGCGTGGTTAGACGAATCACGAGCAAATAAAATCGACGAGCGTATTGCTCAGGCCATTGAAAAGAATCAAGTGATGGAATTATCAACTGGCTTATTCACGGACAACGTTGCAGAGTCTGGTGAATGGAACGGCGAAAAGTATGACCGCGTTGCACGAAACTTTAGGCCAGACCATTTGGCATTATTGCCTGACTTGAAAGGTGCTTGCTCGATTGAAGACGGCGCGGGATTTTTACGGTTGAACGCAGTGCCTGGACAGATTAAAATCATTAATAATGAAATGTCATTTGACAACATTCGCTCAATGCTCAATAGTTGGTTGCAAGAAAAGAATAAAGATTTAGACGTTTGGGTGAGAGACGTTTACTCAGACTTCTTTGTCTTTACAAAAAATGCAAAACTTTTTAAAGGAGATTATACTGTAAAAGACAATGCTGTGACTGTCACCGGCTTATTTGATGAAGTAGTTCAAGTGACAGAATATCGTACACCCGACGGAACGTTCGTTGGTAATGAAAATGATGTTGCAAATCGAAAGGAAGCTCAGATGAACAAAGAAAAGATGGTAAGTGACATTATCACGAGCAACCTCAACAGTTGGGTTGAGACTGACCGTGATACTTTGATGAAGCTTGACGACGCTTCATTAGAGAAAATGGTATCGTCCGAAGCATTAGCCGCAAAGACGGCAGTCGAGAATGCCGCAAAGAAAGCTGCTGAAGAGTTGGCCGCGAATGAAAAGAAGGCCGCCGATGAAAAGGCCGCGGCTGACAAGCTGACTGCGAACAATCAGAAGCCACCGAAAACTGTTGATGAATATGTCAACGACGAAAGCATTCCCGCTCCGGTTCGGAACGTTCTGAAAAGTGGCCTTGCAACGTACAACGCACAGAAGGCCGCGTACATCACACATATCACTGCAAACGAGCGGAATCAGTTTACGAAAGAACAGCTTGAGCTGAAAGATAACACTGAGTTGGCAATGATTGCCAATTTGATGGAGCCTTTAGCTGATGAATCTGTGAACGACTTTTCGGTTCTTAGCACTGGTAACACGCAAAATGCAGAAACGCCGATGCTCATGCAATCGGTCATCGGTCCCGATAAGAAATAGTAGGTCACTCAAAACAGTTAAGTAATCGAACTACAAGATACATTATTCTATAAAGGAAGCTACAAATGACTACGACAAATAATAGGATTCACTCCAAAGGGCCGTATACTCACGAAGAGTATAATGCCGGAGAAGCTGGGATTTATCCCGGCATGCTCGTTAAACTGGATGCGGACGGTGATGTCACAATGCACGCTACAGAGGGTGGCCGTGCTGAAGCGATGTTCGCGGAAGAAGACGCGCTGCAAGGCAATACCGTTGACAAAGTTTATACAGTCGACGAACTCTGCTCAGTAATACTTCCTGGCCTCGGCTCAGAAGTTCGAGCAAGATTTCAAGATGGCGTAGACCTCGCTATCGGTGACCGAGTTGTAAGTGGCGGTGACGGAACACTCATCGGCCTCGACACACTCGATAGTGAGGCTGTTGACATCTTTGTTATCGGTGTCATGATGGAAGCACTCGACCTAACAGGTAGCGAAGCATCAACTGAGCGTCTTGCACGCATCAGAATCACAGGCGGTAACTAACCCCTATAACTGCGACAACAAAATAAGTTTTTTGAAAGGAAACATAAATGAATTTGCTTCAGAAATATCAACAGCTCGGCGCCCTTAGCGGAGACCCGGTCGACAGACTGCTTCAAGCTAATGGCGACGTGAACGTTCTTCGGCCGTTCATCGGGAACGACGGCGGAACGTACGTTACGCGAGTCAGTGCGTTGGGGCGCGTGGAAGTTACGCCCGTTCATAACACGCATGCGACTCTTCGCAAAGATGAGTGGAAGTATCTCGATGACGCGATTGTTAAAGCCGCAAAAGAACGCCTGAAATTGGTCGCCGACATTCGTGGCATGGGACTTACATTCACCATTCCGCAAGGCATGGGCAAAACAGTCCTTGAGACTGAGACGCAAGGCGACGTCAATGATGCCGTTGTAAGTATGGACGGTCTGAGGGAGAGCCCTGATGACAGGCCCGAATATGAGCTGGGTGTTTTGCCGTTACCCATCACGCACAAAGACTTCATGTTTAGTGCGCGTCAACTTCTGACTTCACGAAATGGTGGTTCGCCTCTCGACACTTCATCGGCTGAACTCGGCGCTCGAAAAGTCGGTGAGTCAGTTGAGAAAATCACGCTCGGCGTTACGACCGGTCTTGCATTTGGTGCGGGACAAGTTGTAGGTCTTACAAACTTCACTGGTCGACTGACTCAGGTACTTACCAATCCTACTGGAGCTGGTTGGACCGCTGCAACATTCTTGAATGAAGTCATGACAATGCGAGCATCCAGTGTCGCGGCGTATCATTACGGCCCATGGATGTTGTACGTCGCTCCCGGTTGGGACATTTATCTCGATGGTGACTTCAAAGCAGCATCAGATAAGACTCTCCGTGAACGGGTCAAAGCTTTGAGTGGTATCACTGACATTCAAACCCTTGACTTCTTGACAGGCTATCAGGTCGTGATGGTTCAGATGACCAGTGACATCGTTCGTGTAGTCGTTGGCATGGACATTACAACACTACAGTGGGATACCAAAGGCGGCATGCAAAAGAACTTCAAAATCATGTGCATCATCGTTCCGCAGATCCGAGGTGACTTTAACGGAAACACCGGCATCGTGCACGGCAACGTTGCATAGTAAATAGTTTGGCGAAAAGTTTTTGGAAAGGACTTAACAAATGTTTTTCAGAATTAAAAAAGGTGCAGGTAATCATACACAACCGAACGCTGAAGGTGTTCCAACCGTTTATAAAGCGGGCGATACACTTGAGTCAGATACAGACTTAGTAAAGTGTTTCCCAAAAAAGTTCGAGCGGTTAATGACCAGCGATGATTCACCTGCACCAGATCTTGCTCCGGGAATTCCGATGTCAAGTGCGGTTATGAGAACTGCACTTGATTCGGAGACCCCGGAATTACCGACAGTTGATGGACTTAAAAAAGATTCAGAAGAGTCACTCGGTGATGACATCACCAGCCAATACAAAATACCCAAAGGTAAGAACCTAAAAGTTTTTACTAAGGGCGGTGGTTGGTGCACCATTCGTATCAACGATGATTCGAAGCTCGATGAAAAATTGCGGATGAACGCTGTGCAAGCTTGGATTAACCTCGCATCTTAAGGTAAATGTATGCCGATATGGCGACCAACAAATGATTGGCAGGACCAAGACGTTTTTATAATCGGTGGCGGTGACTCTTTAAGAAACTTTGATTGGAATCTTCTTTTAGGTGAACGCACCATCGGTTGTAATGACGCGTATATGTTAAGACCGACAATTTGCAAGCTTTGTGTGTTCGGCGATGTCGCTTGGTTCAATGAGCATGAGTCAAAATTAGCACAGTACGCTAATAACGGCGGCGTAGTATTTACTAATGCCAGAAGACTTTATCATACAAAAGTTCCTTGGCTTTGGACACTACAACGAAAGTCAACTGGCTTGAGTAGAAGTAAACTTGCGTGGAATAAAAACACCGGCGCTTCAGCTGTTAATTTAGCATTGATTCTCGGAGCTCGTCGTGTTTTTCTTCTTGGGTTTGACATGCATCTTTCAAAAGACGGAAAAGCTAATTGGCATAGTCAACTGAATAAACGGTCTAACAAAAATGTGTATGCTGACTTTCTTGAAGGATTCATGCATTTAAGTATTGCATTAAAAAGTGGAGTCTTTAACTGTGAAATAATCAATGTCACTGATAATAGCGATTTAGACTTATTTCCAAAAGTTGCATGTGACACATTTTGGGATGAAAGGAAAACTCATGTTGCTTAGCTTATTCATTCTCGCCCAGTCTATTGAAGCGCCGGATGTGCAGATTCAAATTGGCGTTACAGAAATAGCTGCAGTCATTGGTGCCTTGCTAATCGTTGCAAGGGTCATTGTTAAATTCACTAAGACAAAGAAAGACGACGCTGCCGTTGCAAAAATTACTGGTTGGTTCAAAGTTCTTAAAGTTGTAACAGGGCTCGACCTTCGAAAAGGTGTTGACAAATACGGCCCGAAGTAAATTAAACTTTATGGAAAGGAACAAGAAAATGATTAAAAGAACCTTAATCGCAATCGCGCTATGTTGCCTGATAGTCATGCCAACGGTGACGCAGGCTGCCGGACTGACTATCTGGGGTTTGACAGAGCAAATATCCAGTGTCAATGGCGATAATTCATTGACAGGCAGGATTGGTTATGACATGAGTCTGTCTGACAATGGCGGATTAGAACTATTTGCCGGGAGTATTTGGAGGCCACGAGAAACGCAAGACTTTCCACAAGTGGTTGTACTTGGTGCGGTGCAGCACATGCCAGATTTAATTGACCCAAATAGTTCCGTGCCTTTTTTACCAGAATTGTTTCTCAACGTAATATCAGAAGATGTCCAAATTAGACCATACATTGGTGGACAATTTTCGATTAACTTAATTGACGAAGATGCTGGTACATACGGTGCTATTGTAGGTGTTACACTTAAACTCACACCGGAGGATAAGTCGGAGCTCGTGTTTGAAGCGTCCTATGATAAGAACTTCGGTGACCTTGCTGGTGTGCCGGATAATCAACTCAAAGGCTACATGGGATTCAGAATACCGTTTTAATCATGGGCAGTGTACAGCAAAATCCGAAGCTAAGTACCGGTGAAAAAGCTGTAGATGCTATTGGTAAAGTGATAATCGCTGTTATATTCGTTCCAATAGCAAAAGTTTGGCGTTTATTCAAAAGGAAATAATTATGGCCGTGAGAACGACATCCGCCGCCGTTGCATTAATCATTGACGTTGATGATGACATTAGCTTGACTTCATTTATTGAAGTTGCGAATGCGTTAGTTACCGAGTGTTGTAGCGCTGATGATTATGACGCAACTCGCTTAGAGTTAATCGAGCGGTGGTTGTCGGCTCACGTTTATACTATCAGGGACATGCGTGCTTCAGAGGAAAGGGCCGGTACAGTATCTGAAAGAAAACAATCAATGATTGGTTTAGGATTTGATACTTCGCATTACGGTCAGATGGCAATGAGGTTAGATACTAAGGGCGGACTGGCCGCGTTAAACGCACAAATGAAAAAAGGCACGGGTCAAACGGTTCAGGTATCTTGGCTCGGCGACAACGATTATAATCCCGCTTGAAAGGGCACCTATGATTTTTTTAGCAACGGCAGAGCAATTAAATAATGTAAATGAATCTATAACGCAAATTGGCGTTGGCGGTATTTTCGCTTTATTAGTTATCAGAGAAGTTTTTGGATTTATAAAGAATAAAAAAATCGCTTCAAACGGAAACGGGCCTGTAACTAAAACAGAATTCGCAGAGCATAAAAAAGTAGCACAGTATAAAGATAATTGTATGCAAGTACAAAGAACAATTGAGCAAAAGTTTAATGGCTTAACAGATTTAACAAATGAAAGATTTCGTACAGTTAATAAAGGTATCGAAAATCTCAGTGAGTTAATTAAGAACGGCAGTAAATAAATGTCAATTATCACTCGAATGTTAAAACAGAAATGCACGTATTGGCCTCCGGGTTCTGAAGCCAGCGGTGGGTTTGACTTTGATGATTACGGTCAACCACAGTATGATGTACCTGTGCAACTCAAGTGCCGTTGGGAGGATGTCGCTGAAGAGTTTATTGGACCCAGAGGTACAACTGAAATGTCACGGTCGATAGTTTATGTAGAGAGTGATGTTTCTCCGGGCGGGGTTTTATTTTTAAGTGAATTAGCCAATGTTAGTGATTTAACTGTTCCGAAGAATAACGCGGGTGCATGGGAAATAAGAAAATTTGATAAGTTACCAAATCTTAAAGCAACTGAGTTTTTGAGGACGGCCTACTTATGAAAATGTTTGAATTAAAAGGCCTTCCTCAAGTGCTTAGTAAATTAAAAGGTGCGACCACTGATATAAAAAATGACGCTGGTCGTGGACTTAAAAAAGGTGGCTTATTTTTGCAACGTGAAAGTCAAAAAATTGTACCAAGACAATTGGGTAATTTAGCAAATTCAGCGTTTACTCGAAGTCAAGGCTCTGGACTTCAAACAGACGTCACTGTTGGGTATACCGCTGAGTATGCAGCTTACGTACATGAAGATTTAGATAAAGCACACGGTAAAGAGTTTAATGTTAAACATGCAGATGAAATTGCGAATGCGAGTAAAAAAGCAAGAACCGCAGCCGGCGGACTATTTAATCGTGGCGAAGAACAGCAAGCTAAGTTTTTAGAAACACCGGCAAGAACTAAACGAACTGAAATGTTAGCAATTATTGCAGCGGAAATAAAATAAATTTTTAAGGAACAAGAAAATGAAAAAAAGAAAAATTGGTATTAAAGGATTTGCTCGTTTGCAAATCGTAGACAAGAAGTCGAAAAAGGTGGTTGGTGATTCTGGTTGGTTTGAAAACCAGATTACTAACTACGGTTTGAACAGTTGCATTGTTGCCGCTCCTATCGGTGCCGCTTCGGTTCAAGCTGCTGGACTTTTGTTAGGCAGCGGCACAAATCCGGCGTCTGATGCCGTAGCTCTCGATTCCAGTCATGGCACTGATTACTATTCGACTTTTGGACAGAGTTCAGTTATTGACAGTCTGACTGCCCGGATGTCGCAGAGCTTTGACGGTTCGGAAGGCGCAGTGACCCTTGCTAATATTGGAGTATTTGCTGCCTCGACTGGTTCGTTACTGGCAGGCAAGACTTTTGCTTCTTCGGCATTGGCCACTACACAGTCCGTGAACTGTACTTACGAATGGCGTTATTCGACGAGCTAAGATAGACAATGGAAAGGACATTTTGGCTGATGGCAAAGAGAATAAACAGGGCTTTATTCCAGAAGGCCAGTGGTATCAAACTTGATATAGGCTGTGGGCAATTTAAGCAGAAGGGATTTGTTGGATTAGACCAGTACAAGCAACCCGGCGTTGATATAGTTCACGACATCCAACAATTCCCGTGGCCTGTGCCTGATAACAGTTGCTTTCAGGTTTTGATGTCGCATATCTGGGAACACATAGAGCCGAAGTATAGGTTTGCAGTGATGGATGAACTGTGGCGAATTTGCAGGCATGATGGACAGTTGCTTTTAAGTTGTCCTTATGCTGGTAGTTATTTAGAAGCCGCTCATCCTGCACACTATATGTGTCCCAATGAGGCAACGTTCCAGTTCTTTGATCCTGACTTTCAACTGTGGCATAGTTGCAGTTACAAGAAGCCTCTGCCGTGGAAGATAGTCAGGAGCGTGTTCTCTTTGAACGGTTGTATTGAGATGATACTGGAGCCTCGCAAGGACAAAAAAGGAAAGCCCGTTATTCCGGCCAAACTTCCTGAGCAGAGAAAAGATGATTCGGTTGAAATGTCACCGAAGAAAGGAAATAAATAATGTCAAGTGATGGAGCTAAGATAACTGATGCAGTCGCTGTCGAAATTACCGAAACCGTCAAAACCGCACCTGTCAAGTCAGGTGACGATGTTGGAAAAAACAAAGATAATAAAAAGCGGAGTCGACGGAAATCCAAGAAATAGATTACTGATTGTCACTGCCACGTTGGGCCTTATCCGCATTGAATGGGCTATGTCCAGATATGGTCAGCCTACACCGTGCAACTGGTCGGCAGGTGGTCGTTCATTGGGTATAGGTTGCACTGTTCCTTTGCACTTTCTTGTTGCTGATGCTCAGAACTTCGGTTGTGAGGATGTAGTCAATCAAGGTTATGAATGGATGCTCTTGTGGGAAGATGATGTAATTGCTCCTCCAGATGCCTTCCTGCAATTGAATCAGTATATGAAGAAAGGTGATGTTCCGGTTGTGAGTGGTCTGTATTATCTCAAAAGCAACTATACTGAGCCGATTCTTTACAGAGGCTTAGGTAGAGGTGCTTACGAGGATTTCAAAGTAGGTGATAAGGTCTGGGCCGATGGCGTGCCAACGGGATTTCTTTTGATTCACAATTCGATTATCAAGTTGATGTGGAATGAGAGCGAGGAGTACGAAACCGTTGGTGGCAGGAAGACGAGGAAAGTCTTTGAGACACCTTCAAAATGTTATTACGACCGAGATACAAACTCTTTCGCTTCAGGTAGTGGTACGTCTGATTTGAACTGGTGCAACCGTGTTATCAAAGAGGATGTCTTGAAGCGTTCTGGTTGGCCTAAGATTGGCAGGAAGAAGTATCCGTTTCTCTGTGATACGAACATATTTTGCAAGCATATCGAATTGAGTACGGGGAAACAATTTCCATGAAAAAGTATAAAATTGAAGTCATTGGCAATGAGACCACTACTACTTTTGAACTTACACTCACGGAAAGCGAATTTGTTCTCATTGAACATTTAGTTAAAAGTTGTAATGCATCAAGTGCTGATTATTATTTGCCGCATTTGCAACCAACTATGACAATCGAAGAAATTGATTTGAGTACGGGACGACAATATCCGTGAAGTTGGAAGAACAGGTAAATGGCATTCACCTATAACAGTGCTGGTAAAGTTACTGCATTAAGTTCTGATGCTTCTATTAGTTTTCCGTTTACAGCGGGAGCTAATAGCAAGCTGGTCGTTCTTACTATATGTAATGCGACCAATGCTGCCGCCAAAGTAACTTCCGGAACGCCTACCTACGATGGGCAGGCCATGACGCAGTGTGGCTCTACGCAATTATCTGCGGAGGGCGGCACAGAGATATGGTATTATCTCTCGCCGGTTGCTTCTGTTGAGAAGACGGTAGTTATTCCCAATGCTGCTACTTCTCAAAATTTAAGATATTGCTGTGTTGACTTTACTAATTCAGGTGCAAATGCCTCCTTCTTCAATTCTGGTGGAGCTTCTGATAGCAGTGGTGCTAATGTTGCATGTTCGATAGCTTCAGTACCGGCAGATTCAGTCTGTGTCTCCTGCATGACTCACGGTGAAAAGGACCAATTTGCTTCAATTACAACAGGAATAACCCTTCTTACTACGCCAAGTATTGACGAAGGTAGCATGCAGACCGGTGCGGCGTACTCATTACCGGTGAGCGGCCCAGCAACGGTAACGCATACCTACGTCAGCGGCGGTACTTCCGATGACTTTAACTGGGTAATGGGTGCGTGGAACGAGGTAGCTCCGCCACCGCTTGAAGTCAATGTCTTTGATGATATAGGCGTAGCAGATACACCCAGCGTCCAGATTCCAATTCTGATGGTTCTGGTATTTTCACTTATCGGTTTGACGGATGCTGTCTCCATAGAAATCGTCTCTGCCGGTGCTTTATCAGTAAACGTCAGCGACAATATCGGCGTTGCCGATGATGTTTCCGAAGCATGTAGTCTTTTTGAATATGACAGTCACACTTACGCTTCCGGCGAAGATACACCTTATTCGATGGTCTATCTGAACGGCTATGTGTATGTTGGTCTTGTAGTAAACCCCGGTAAGTTACTTAAAATAAACGCCTCTGATTTATCCGATTACACTGTAAAAACATTTCCCGACGATGGCAATCATGGTGGTGTATATGATTTGATTTATAGCTCCACAAAAGAGAAATTATATGCACTTCATTTGGAAAGTGGCAGAATTGCCGTATCTGAGGTCAATCCTTCCGACCTGAGTGCTTCTGATGTAATACAAGATACAGGTTATGATTGTGACAACGGTTCTATCGCAACAGACGAATCATATTTGTACGTTTTGTGTTTTGGTGAAGCTTCTATTGTCAAATATGATATGTCAACGTGGGCTGTGGCTGATGCTAATACATCTCTGTCAAAAGCTTCTGGTCATGCTTTAGGGTTTGATGGAACAAACCTGTATGGTACAACTACAATTGCGGGGTCTTCTATACTAAAAATAGCCCCTTCTGATTTGTCTGAGATAAACCAAGCTTTTACAGGCGGCCCTACGGATGATTTGGCCTTTACGGCTAATCATGTGTGGGTTGGACTCGAAGGAGGAACACATAATGTTTTGAAAATTTCCAAATCTGACCTTTCAGACATTACAAATATTGATACTGGACGGTCAACGTCATGCTATGGCACATTTTACGATGGCACATGGATTTGGGCCTTATATGCAGGCACACCAGGCTATCTTGTGCGCATAGACCCTGCAACAGATGAATTTACGACATACGCTTTTAATGGAACTTCTCCAAATGAAGTTTCCTTTCATTCTGGATTTTTATTTGTTTCTACTTACACCAGTCCAATATCAATATATAAATTGTCACTGAATTTAATCCATGAAATTAACGTCAATGATGCCATCGGTCTTGCCGAAGATGTTGCTGTCGAAATTCCTGGCGCCGGTGTATTATCAGTAAACGTCAGCGACAATATCGGCGTTGCCGATGATGTTTCCGCCTCGATTCCAATTCTTGAAGTAAGTGTTTCAGATTTAGTTGGCGTGTCCGATGAAGTTGTCGTTGCCATATCAGGAGCATTAGAAGTTTATGTTTATGATGATGTAGGTCTGTCCGATGAGGCTGTTTCGGAACTGGATTTGTACGAGATATATGTCAGCGATTTGATTAGTGTTACAGACCTAAGTGACCACGAGTTGCCATTATATAATGTCAGCATTTTTGATGATGTAGCAGTTCAAGATATTGTAGTCAACGAGATGCCATTACTGGAAGTGGCAGTAAGTGATGGCATCGGGGTATCGGATGATGTTGAATTAGCTTTATCTCTGTACGAGGTTTCGGTTACTGATGATATTGGATTGAGCGATAGTGTTGTTGTTGAGATTTCTATTCTTGAGGTATCAGTTAGTGATTCGATTGCTGTTACTGATGAAACTGAAGTCCTCATCCCAGTCTTGGAAGTTGCTGTATTCGATGCTATAGGCATAACCGAGTCAGTTGAGACATATTATCCATTACTGGAAATTGCTGTTAGTGAGGCCATAGGACTTACGGATGGCATCACAGCAATCCGTCAAGACGCTGCTACTTTGAATGTTTATGTGTATGACGATATTCAAGTAGCAGAAGATGTTACAAGTCGGTTGAATCTTTACGAATTGACAGTTGCTGATAATGTTGGAGTAAGTGACGAAACTGATGTACAGATTGCAGTTTATGAAGTATATGTCAGCGATGCAATTGTAGTAACAGAGAATGTAACTGGTCAGGTTGTAGTTCCTTGGTTCTTGCCCACTTCCATAACGGTTACTGTCCCATTAGACACGATAGGTTCTGGTAGTTTAATAGACGTTTATTCAGAAGATGACAATGAACTGATTATAGACGAAGTGACAGGCACGCCCGGATTTGATTTTGAGTTTGAATTTGGTGGTGACTATTCTGTTCCTGACCCTAATATGCAGCTTAACATGGTTGGTCACTATATAGGAAATCCATCCCACATTGTTAAGTTACAGCAATACAATTACAACATATTGGACTGGGTGAATGTAACTGCCAGTGCAAATGATTTTCCATCAAGTGCGGTTGAAGAATCTTATAGCTTTAATCTGATAAATGACATTGACTACATATCAGACGGTAAACTAAGGGTTAGGTTTAATCATGTCTCTCCAGGAAACCCAACACATAGTTTTGTCATAGATCATTTATTTATCGAAGATGCAGCGAATATCCTTGATGTTTATGTGTCAGACACTGTCGGTCTGAGTGATGTAACGGAAGCCTCAATTCCAGTTCTTGAGATTTTAGCGTCTGATTCCATTGGCGTTTCTGATGATATAACGGCATCTATTCCTATCTTGGAAGTGCTGGTAAGTGATGCTGTAGGAGTAAGTGACGAAACGGCCATAGAGATTTCGATTCTTGAAGTATCTGTTAGTGACACAATTAGCCTTACGGATGTTATTGAAGTGCTTGAGCCGGTTCTTGTGGTTGCCGTTGCTGATGACATAGGAATAACTGAATCAGTTGATACGTTCTATCCGTTACTTGAGATTGTAATCAGTGATATAGTAGGTCTTACAGATGGTGTCACAGCAATCCGTCAAGATATTGGTACTTTGAATGTTTATGTATTTGATAATGTTCAAGTAACAGAAACTGTCGCTGGCTCATTAAATTTCTACGACCTGTCTGTTTCTGATGATGTTGGAGTTAGTGATGAAGTAGACGTTCAAATCGCTGTCTATGAAATATCTGTATATGATAATGTGGTTGTTGCCGATGCGATAACGATACAAATTTCAACCTTTGAAGTGTTAGTCACTGACAATATAGGTATTACCGATATTTCAGCGATTAGTATTTCTACACTTGAAGTTTCTGTTTATGACGATATTGGTATTGCTGATGAAGTAGATATTGTAGCAAGTGTTATTGGCGTTTTGGAGGTGGACGTTGCTGATGACATTGTTTTATCTGATGGAATATCTGCACACATTTCTATACTGGAAATATTAGTAGTTGACAATGTTGGAGTTAGTGATGAAACTAATGTTTTAATTCCCGTTTATGAAATTCTTGTCGTAGATAGTATTGAAGTTACTGATTATACTGAAATAGTAAATGGCACACAGCTCGACATATCTGTGTACGATGAATTAGACTTAACAGACAGCTCTGCGGTTACAGTCGTATCAGCAACTTATGATATTGATGATGTGTTAGCATTTTCACCTTGTTACATTATAGGCGCGTATTTAATTGCTGAGGCTATTGTTTCTTTGCCAAGTTTAGAAAGCGGTTGGCCTATATACACATCATCTTTGCCAGATGTTATAAATAACGCGTGCGCCATATATGATACGACTCCGAGACTTGAAACAAGAATTAGAATATCATATCCAACTACGCATTATGGTTTACAGATAAAAATCAGAGCATCCAATTATGAGACAGGTAAAGCGAAGATAAAAGCAATTCTGGCTTTATTAGAAACTGTAAAAAATGAAATAATAATACTTGATGATTTAGAGACTTACAGAATTGTTTGCTTTTCGAATATGTCCGGTATTATTTCTTTAGGACAAGAGGTAGGGACAACGAAACGGCGTTATTTATTTACATTAAATTTTGATAGTATTTTGAAGCATTTGACTCGTACGAATTGATGGCTAATTTATCTGATACATCTTGTTTGATTTTGAAAACGTATTTAGTCGCTCAGGAACTATTTACCCTGCCAAGCAGTAGTGGCGACTGGCCTTTATATGAAATGTCATTACCTGATGGAAATAACGTTGAAGATAACGCTGCATGTGTAAACGATTCTCAAGATGTTATAAATAGCCGGGACATGTCGTCCGGCGAAAATTTTAAGCATTACGGAATCATTATACAATTAAGAGCATTAGACTATGAGACAGGTTATTTGAAACTAAAAAGTGTTTTAACCGATTTAAGCGATGTCCAAAAAGTCGCAGTAATAGTGGGTACAAACTCATACTATTTTTGGGCAGCAACAAAATTCAGTGGCGTTCTAAATCTCGGCACTGAGTCGGGAACCAAAAGAAGATATAAGTTCGAGTTGAACTTTAACGTGACATTAGAAGAAGTATAATTTTTGAAAGGAATTACAAATGAGTAGAATTGATGACGGCTTCGCAACGACTATCGCGTTCGGAGACCAAGGAAGTGGAACAGGCCCCGGCATAACGTTTTGGGAGAAAGAAATAACTCCTCCTGGGATGGACGCTGGCGGCGAAACTGACACAACGACGATGAGAAACACTTTGTACAGAACAAAGGCACCAAAGAAACTTATCACAATGACGCCGATGACCTTAGTCGTAAGCTACGACGCGAAGTTCTACGATGATATTGTAGACATGATTAAAGATAACCAGCTTATTACTATCACGTTCCCGGACACATCGACTGTAGCCTTTTACGGATGGCTTGATAAGTTCATACCGGGCAACATCGTTGAAGGCGAGCAACCTACAGCGACAGTAACAATTGTCCCGAGCAATCAGACTGACGCCGGTGTAGAGACGGCACCTGATTACACTGCGGCAGCATAACCCACTTTAATATTGGAAAGGATTTAGTAAGATGAGTAAGGCATTAGATTTTTCGTTAGTATTACCGTTTAACCCTGTGACTTTAACAGACAAAGATGGCATACCAAAAAATTATGTACTGTCGGGTTTCGACGGTCAACGACGCGACGAGTGGTTTGACTTTGTCAACGAAAGAATGGGCGAAGGAAAGACCAAAAAGTTCACGGGTGTGCAGTCGAAGCTCGTCAGTATGTGCTTGCTTGATTCAGAAGGTAAGCAGGTTCCCGAAGCAGAGGTATCAAAGTTTCCAGCAGTAGTCCTAAGTGCTTTATTTGATGCAGCTCAAGACATTAACGGTTTGTCTGAGAAGTCGAAGGAAGAAGCAAAAAACGAATGACGGGTGAGAGGTTAAGCTGGTTCCGTTTAGCCTCTCATCTTCATTCACCTATTCAATATGTAAAACGGACTACGAGCTCATTAGAATTTACTGACTGGATTGTATACTTAAATGAAGAGCCGAATAGATTTAGCGCACTTTACATGTACATTGCACAGCTTACGGCTGAAGTTCGACGCTCATGGATTAAGCAGTCAGAAATACGAAAGACAAAGGTGAGTGACTTCGTAATTAAGTTCGTAGATGAAAAAACTCTTGTTAAGCAAAAGTTAGAGCAGAAAACAGAAGCTTCAAAAAGTAGATGGTTAGGATTCTTAGGCATTAAACGAAAGTAACTAATGGCAACAATGGACCTCGGTAATTTAATCGCGCATCTTCGTTTGGATGGTACGCAGTTTGTTTCAATGCTAAACACGGCAGAGAAAAAGTTGCGTGCCACGTCTGAAGCAATGGGGCGTGCTGGCCGAACGATGACTATGCGAGTTACTCTCCCCTTAGTGGGATTAGCTGCTGCTTCAGTTAAAGCGTTCGCGAGTTTCGATGATGCAATGACAAAGTCGCTCGCATTATACGGCGACGTGTCTGATGAGATGCGAAAGAAGATGGAACAGACTGCCGGAGCGCTATCGAAAAAGTCAACACAGTCTTCGACCGATTTAGCAAAAGCCTACTTTTACTTAGGTTCAGCTGGACTTAACGCAACACAATCAATGACGGCTCTTTCGGCTGTTGAACGTTTCGCAACAGCAGGTAGTTTTGATTTAAGTCAAGCGACAGAAATGGCTGTTGGTTCACAGGCTGCACTTGCTTTAACTTCAAAAGATGCTGAAGTAAACTTAAAGAACTTAACACGAGTAACAGATGTACTTACTGCTGCTAACGAATTATCACAAGCAACTATTTCTCAATTTGCTGAAGCTTTAACAAATGAAGCAGCTGCAGCGATGAAAACTTGGGGTATTCAACTCGAAGAAGGTACTGCAATTTTAGCCGCGTATGCTAAGCAAAATATTAAAGGTTCAGAGGCTGGTTCTGCATTTGGTCGTATGTTACGTTTTATGATGATGGGTGCTCGTGAAAATGCCGCAGAATGGAAAAAATACGGTCTTGAATTATACGACGTTGAAACTGGAAATCTCAGACCACTTGCTGATGTTATTGGTGACATGACTGTACTTCTTGGAGGCATGTCGGCTAAAACAAAAAGTGCAACGTTAGATATGTTGGGATTCGCAGCGCGGTCTCAACAAGTTATTCTTCCATTGCTTGGAATGTCGGATGAGATTCGAAACTGGGGTGAGCGATTAAATAATGCAGGTGGTCGAACGCAAGCGCTAGCGACCGCGAACTTAAAGTCGTTTACAGCTCAAATGATAATTGCTTGGCATCATATAAAAGGTGTTGCAAAAGACATTGGTGCAACGTTAGCTCCAGTCGTTTTGAAAATGGGCGAGCATCTTAAAGCTGCATCAACATGGTGGATGGAACTAAGTGATACTACAAAACTGTACATAATTAGACTCGTCGGTGTCACTGCTGCGATTGGTCCAGTATTAATTGTCCTTTCAAAATTAGGGTTTGCAATTTTAGGCATTAAGAGTATAATGATAGGCGCAACGGCGGCAGCAAAATTGTTCTGGGGCTCTATGGTGTTACCTGCTTCTCTTACTTTCGTTGCTATAGCGGGATATATAGGTGCGATTGCAGCTGAGATGAAAGTACTTACAGGAGAATCAAAAACTTTTAGAGAAGGTTGGGACGGATATTGGGATGATTATGTACAAGGAATAAAAGAGGTGCTCTCTGGGTATGCAAGTATCCGAGAAGTGATGGGCATTATCCGAACTAATGCAGATAAACTGTTACCAAAACAAGCAAAACCAATGTTCGAGATGTCAGAGTATGCCGGAATACCAGAAATAATCAAGGATGGTCAAGATACGGGTTCATCAGTTGGTCGAATGCAAAGAGCAAAAGAACAAGAAATAGAAAATAACATAATTTTACTAACACAAGAAAAAGCACGTCTCGCATTAATTGATGACTACAACCAAAGCGTTGTTGACCAACAAGTTATTACTTCAGCAGTTCAAAAGGCTGAAGGCGAGGCTGGCAGCCAGATTATGAAAGACATGATGGCTGCATTAAAAGAAGAAAAAACTTTACTGCTTGCAGGAAATGAACTACGCGAACGCGCTACGGATATAATCACATTTCAAAACGCAGCGTTAGCCGAGAGTCCTGACAATCAAGAGTGGGTAAACAAAAAACTAAAAGAGTACAAGGACGCGTTACAAGAAGTCGTAGCATTAGAAGCGTCTCGTAACATTGAGCAACTAAACAAAGAATTAGATTTTGAATTAACTTTACTTGGCAAAATTCCAGAAGAGCGTGAACGCGCCGTAAAGATGGCTGAGTATCAAGTAGTTGTTGAAAGAATGATTGGTATTGAGATATTAAAAACAGTTGAAGGTCAACGTCAACTTAATGCTATGATGGATTTATACGCTGAGAAATTAAAGGAAATTCAAGAGGGTCAACGCGGAGTCTCAGCGTTTAACGTAAAAATAGAACAATGGTTAAGTGACGCTACAAACTTATGGGCAAATCTTGGAGATGTAGCCGTTGGAGCATTGGATGGTTTAACGAACACGTTAAATGACTTAGCAACAACCGGAACTGCGAACTTCAAAAGTTTTGTCGCGGGTGTTTTAGGCGAACTTAATAAAATGATTATTAAGATGATGTTAGCTAAAATGTTAATGGCCGCGATTGGCGCGCTTAATCCTGCGGCTGCCGGTAGTGCAGGGACGCCGGGAACTGAAGCGACAGGCCAAAACTTTTTGAATACTGGTAAATATGCAATGGGTGCTATGTTTAATCTTGGCAAAGTAGTTCCCATGGCGAATGGTTTTGTCACCGATGGGCCTACACTTTCGCCAATGGCTTTAATGGGTGAAGCTGGCCCCGAGGCAGTGATGCCACTGTCACGTGGCGCTGATGGAAAATTAGGTGTTAAAGCGCAGCAACAGTCCAGTGCTCCCGTTGTGAATAAGTTAAAAGTTGTAAATGTATTGACACAAGATGAGGCTCTTGCAGCAATGTCAAGTGACGCAGGCGAAAAAATATATACGAATTTCCTACGAAGAAAAGGAATCATATAATGGCTTACGAAATTGGAACAGCTGATGGTTATCTCGATTTGTTAGAACGGTTAAAAGACTTTATCAGTGACCCCGCGAGAGTAATTGGTGACCATCCTGATATGGATGAGCTTGTAGCAATTGACGATGACGTTGCTTCCGGTGGAAGTTCACAAGCTTGGACGATTGATAGTTATACTGCCGTCAGCGAAGCTGAAATGTTTGCACATGGTCCTGGCACCTCTGGTGTTGATGAAATTTATACTTGGATTGACACCTACTCAGATGTCGGCGATGATTATTATAATTGGCGTATGGCCGCGATGACCGGCTATTCGTCTGGTGTTGATATTTCTCTACAGCCGGGCGTGACACAAGGTCGTTTGCCAAGAATGTTAATGTGGGAAAATCCTATCCCGTATTGGTTCTTAGGCAATGGCAGAAGATATGTTGTTGTTGCTAAAATCTCCAGCGTGTATGAATGCTTATATCAAGGCTTTGCTTTGCCCTATGGACTGCCGACCCAATTCCCGTATCCGATGGTTGTTGGTGGAAGTGCATGCCCTATAAGCACGGTGGCGAATCATAGATATAGTTCAGTTGCGACAGATCATCGAGCATTCCCAAATCCATACGCTAATGCAGAGGGTGTGATAGTACAGGGAACATTTGATATTACAGGTTATTATTCTACATTAAAAGTGATGCAAGGAACTTCTTGGATAAGAATGAAAGGAAGGGAAGGATCAACTTTATATAATGATAATAATGTCTGGCCATATATATCTTCAGAGAATACTTCTTATGGTCCGGATAATATATTCACTAACAGTTTAAGAGAAAACATTGACGGCTCATATCCCGTGTTTCCTTTAATTATGACAATGAATAATCCGAATAATCATATATTTGGAGAGTTGCAAGGCTGCTATGCCGTACCGGGATATGGTGGTCTTGCGGCCGAGGATACTTTAACAATAAACGGTGAAACTTATATCGTATTTCCAATAGTTGCGAATGCCTCCAGAGGTGATTTTTGGGCTATAAAAAAGGAGTAAAGTAATGGGTTATCAAACAGGAACAGCGACCGGCCCTACGGATTTATTAGACAAGCTGAGAGTTTTTCTTTTGGCTGAAGGATGGACTGTAAATCTTTATACGGCTAATGGCACGGGCTACCGACTGCACGTTCAAAAATCAGCAAGTTCATCTACAGAGATGTATTTTAATTTTCGTTCTGCTGTCGATGAAAGTGGTTCGCTATTAACACAAGATAATCAAGACTCTGCTGATGGAAAAGTTACGGGCATAATAATAAATGGTTCGACCGGCTACAATGTGGCAGAAGACTGGGATAAGCAAACAGTGTATCCTTTGAATCTTAATTATAGCAATCTCGCTTGTGGCAACTGCATGACCCAAATGTCAATATCTGCTATTCCTGCTTATTACTTTTTTGCAGTTGAGAACACTGTAAATATTTGTGTTGAAGTCACTTCTGGCAAATTCCAATTTATGAGCTTTGGCTGTTTAGAAAAACAAGGCTTATATACTGGCGGTCAGTTTTACTCCGCTTCATTTTCAAGTAGGACACCTTATGGCGATTGGAATAATGGCCCAAGTAATTGGTATCAACCGAGTTACTTTACAGTTAATCCAAGCGGTTATCCTCATGGAGCCGTTTACGTTGATATGGATAGCGTGGCAGATTGGAGAATGGCGAACAACGATGCGGGCGAAATCGCATTCCCTTGTGTTGCGGGACAAACAGGCAATAGCGATTATTCAAAAAGTGGCATGGCTTCTATGTTCTGGTCAAAGTCACCTAATTTTTATAACAGTTTAGCAGCGGCGTGTCCCATTTATGTGTTTGGCAAAAGAAGCGATGATAACTATTCTTTATTGGGTTGGCCCGCAGGTGTAAGATTCTTAAACTGCACTAATTATTCAGCCGGACAAGAGGTTGTATATGGTAGTGACACGTGGAAAATATTTCACGCAGATAGTCTTGAAGGTGACTCATTGAATCTGTACTGCGGATTTGCTTTTTTGAAAGAAGTGTAATGGCAAATTATACTGGGACATTAGTTGAAGCCCCAAGTAGCATAGAAGCGGCTTGGAACGCAAGTGTATCAAGCACGATACAAGCGGCAGAAAAAGGTCCGCCTGCGTTTCCACCTACAGAAATTGCTACGTTTGACCCAATAGCCGAAAGTGATTATGCATTCGTTGAGCAAAGTGAAAACGAAACTGTTTGGACTGGAACTAAAGTTGATTCCTTTTTGGATGATTATTATTATCGCACGCACATGATAACAACGCCCATCGCTTTCGGCTCTATCGTAGCCACCGTTGAAGAAGAGTTTACTTTATGGAATGCTTGGTTTGATATTATTTCATGCTCGGCTATTGTAAAAACTAATGCCACTGAATATACACTTGACCCAGAAGTAACGCCTTTTAGTATCGCTCCACTTGGCAGTAAAGTTTTCACGGTTGAAGTTTCAGAAATCGGTGCAACGGAATTCTCTGCGACAATTACTTTTACATTAACGAGTGAGACTCTTGTTTTAACAATGACGGGAACACGGGTTGCGGTTTTTCCTTTTGAACCGTCACTGCCGTTATTAGAAGGGCTTGAGTGCTTAACTGATATAATCACATCGAAAGACGGTTCAGAGCAGCGAATGACGATTCGGCCCACGCCTCGCCAACGTTTTCAATTTAATAGCTTATTAAAAACCGAGCAAGAGCAGGCTCGATTAGACGCGTTGTTATTTCAATGGATGAAAAGAACTTGGGGCGTTCCTATATGGGGCGAAGTAGAAGAGCATACTGCGGACATTGATGTAGATGATACTGTAATAAATCTTGATACAACTAATGCGGATTTTAGAGACGATAGTTATGCAATTATTTGGCAGAGTTTTGACTCTTATGAGTCGATTAAAATCGCAACTGTCGCCGATGCCAGTCTCACATTAGAAACACCAGTCTTGAATAGTTGGACGGGTTTAAAATGGATTATGCCATTACGAATCGGGTATATGATTGGACCTGCTCCATGGGACATAGACACCGACACGTTCGGACATTTCAAAGGTGTTTTTATTATTAAAGATAATAAATTAATCACTACTTATTCTGCTCCAACTGAGTACGAAGGGCTACCGGTACTCCCAGCTACTTTAGTTGAAGATGGTTTGGAGAATTCAGTTGATAGTGAAAGTCATTTCATTGAGTACGGCATTGATTCATTTACGATGTTTTCAGATAGTGACTTTAATAAATATACTCAAAGGCATATATTTAGGTCGGATACTAAAGCAAAGGTGTGGGCGTTCAGAGAGTTTTTACATTACTTATATGGCCGAAGGAATCCAGTTTGGATAGTAAGCGATAAGAATGACTTCCAACAAACGCAAACGTTAGGCGCCGCTGAAACTGAGGTGACAGTCGCTAACGTTGGTTGGGCGCGGAATATGACGCTCAATACCTTAAGAACGCATATTGCTTTTACACTTTCAGATGGTACTCAATACTTTAGAGAAATTACGGGAATCACAACATCGGGTGATGAAGAAATAATCGGATTTAGTAGCGCTTTAGGCGTAGAATTAGAAGTCGGCGACTGTGTTATTTCTATGTTAGACAAATGTCGACTAACAGAGGACAACGTTGAAATGGAATGGGTGGAACCTGGGACTCTCATTTGTAGGACTAACTTCACGAGGGTAATAGCATAATGGCTTATCAAGACTACGAGATTAGTGCCGCTGATGGAATTCCCATAGAGCAATTTGATATTTATAATAGTGACGGCGAGCATTGGCGATTAAATACCTCTGCTGATGATATTACTTACATTGGAAATACGTACACGGCTGGGATGATTAAACGGTCCGAGATTATAATAGGTGGTGAGGTTGAAGATGATAATGTAGTGAGCTTGGAACTTAGTAGAGGCTACGACTTCACGAACGATTTTATATCGGGTCCAATTGATTCATTAGTATCATTAAATATTTATAGACAGCATGTCGCGAACTATGCTAAGATTTGGAGCGGCTACATGTCTTTCATTTCATTTGATAAAGACGGCGTTCCCACCTGTAGGTTTGATAACGTTTTAACAAGCAGATTTAGATTAGGACACCGTAGGCGATGTAGTCGCTTGTGCAATCACGCACTATATAAGACTGGGTGCTTAATCAATCAAGAAAGTTATAAAGTGACTGGCACGGTGTCTATCGTGGCGTCCACCGTTATTACAAGTAGTCAATTCGCAACTGAATCAGATGGCTATTTTCTTGGTGGAAAATTAAAAATAGGAACAGCTACTCGCTTAATTATTGCACACGCAACAAATACCGTGACTGTTGATAGAGCTTTTGTTTCCGCCGCAGCGGGTGACGCGTTTATAGCTTACGCAGGTTGTGACCATACACCGGCAACTTGTAAAGCAAGATTTGATAATAAACTAAACTTTGGGGGAAATGAATTTTTAGCAGTCGATAGTCCATTTGAAAAGAATATTGAATTATGATAAATGAAAACATCTTAGCTATATTTGGAATTGACGATGCTATTTTTTGGACTTATGTAGCGTTAATGGCAGCGACTGCGGCCATTTCATTTGCGATAAGTCAAATGACTCAAAAAGACCCAAAACCACCGAGTGTTAAACCCGATGACTTCTCTATGCCAACTCAAAGAGAGGGCACAAAATACACTATTGGCTTTGGAACAAATTGGATAGAGAATCCTTTGATTGATTGGTGGGGTGACATTTCTACGTCAGCAATCGTTCGGCACTACACCGTCAACAAATGGTTTAACAACAAGAGAGTTTATTATACTATTGGTTATCATTATGCAGCTGGCATGAATTTAATATTGTGTCAAGGCGTTTATGATGGCGTTAAGCAAATGAAAGTTGGTGACTCCGTAGTTTGGCCTGACTCATCTGACCATACAGTTTTGAACGCAGACATCGCGGCTTCCGCAGTTATTGATGAGCCCAATTTATTTGGCGGCGAAGATAAAGAGGGAGGAGTTGTAGGAACGGTCACTTTTAATTATGGCGAATCTGACCAGACTCAGAATGCTTATCTTGTTACTCAATTAGGCGCAGATGTTTCTGCGTATAGGGGATTAACTTCAGCGACTTTACAGCAAGTGAGATTAGGCACGTCGCCGTACCTTAAGCCTTGGAAGTTTTTAGTTAAAAGAACAGACTTATTAACTGATGGTTCCGCTCAATGGTATATAGCAAAAGCGGACATAAGTAATTCACTAAACGTAATTCATATCATACGAGAGTGCTTAACGAATCAAGATTGGGGTCTTAAAATATCTACGGCACTATTACCCGCAGCTACTTGGGAAGCGGCCGCTGACACTATTTATACTGAAGGCTTTGGTCTTTGTATGAAATGGGAAAGTCAAACACAAACATTACGACAATTTATACAAGATGTTTTACGACACATTGATGCTAAAATATACGAAGAGCCTACAACAGGTGAGGTAATAATAAAATTAATCCGTGATGATTATACCGCGGGTGACTTAACTGTTTATGATGATAGTGATATTGTTGATATGACGGGGTATGGCCAAGGCACATTTCACGAAACAATTAATGCGATTCAATTAACATATTGGAATATGCTACACAATAAGCCTATATCAATTCCAAACCACGACATTGCACTAATGGACATGCAAAATGGAAAATGGGTTGAGTATGAGGTTGAATACTTAGGTGTTGTTAATGACACATTAGCGTCTAAATTAGTCGCAAGAGAGCGCCAACAAGTGGGTTCTTTTGCGGTAATGATGCGTTTGAAATGTAAAAGAACAATGAGCGCTTTACGCCCGGGAGATACTTTCAAAGTAACTTGGGCGATATTAGGTATAACTGAAATGATTATGCGTGTTCTAAAAATTAATCTCGGCACGCTTCAAGATGGCCAATTAACAATCGATTGTGTTCAAGATGTGTTTTCAGTAGGCACGGCGATTTATACAACACCGGCTGATTCTGGTTGGACTGACCCACGAAACGAGCCCGCTGTTTGTCCTGACAGAATGTTAATGGAAGCAACATTTTGGGATGTGCTTTTAGACGCGGGACTTTCAGAGGCGCAAGCATTAGACGATGACAGTGGATTTTTAGTTGTGGCGGCAAAGCGACCGTCTGGAGACGCTTATGATTATCATTTGTATTTAAGAGATTCTTTAACCGGAGATTTGAACAGCGACGGTCGCGGACATTTTACTCCAAACGGAACTTTAGATGCAGAGCTTTTACTGAACGCCGCGAATGCAACAATCACAATGACAGATGAACAAGGACTGGCCGACGTTGCTGCGGGAGACTGGGCAATTATTGAAGATGAGATTGTGAAAGTTCTAACAGTCACGGCCGCAAGCAATCAAGTAAGCATTGCAAGAGGATGCCTTGATACCGTGCCCGCGGCTCATGCCGCATCTACAAGAGTTTGGTTTATTGGCACTGTATCATATATCGCTGGTCGAGAGTTCACAGTCGCGGACCAACCCGGCGTAAAGATTCTTCCACGAACAGGACTTGGTGAATTAGCTATCGGCGACGCGACTGTCCGCAACGCATCAGTGTTTGCAAGTCGAATGATTCGGCCATACCCGCCGGGCAATCTTAAAGTCAATAGCAGTAGTTATCCCGTATCTTTTTCGGGGCAACCTACGCTTACGTGGACTCATCGCGACAGGCTTCAGCAACTATCTGAGATTACAGAACATAGTGCTGTAAGTATTGGCCCAGAAGCGGGGACAACATATACGTTAAAAATTTACGATGAGAATAATGATTTAGTAAGAACGGAGACTGCCTTGTCGGGTGTGACATATACTTATTCTGAGGCAGATGAATTGAGTGATTGTGGTTTACCATCGGCCGGTGAGTTAAATACACAATTGAGATTTGTGCTGTATAGTGTTCGGGACGGCTATGATAGTTGGCAAAGTTATGATATTACAGTCGCTCGAGTATAAATTTTCGATAAACGTTTTATGAACTTTATACAGTGAAACAGTTGTGCAATTTTCAAATTGAACAGAGAATTCCAGTTTTGTTATTTATCTTTCGATATTGTTTGATAACTATATAATATATAATAATAATAATAATAACAAAGCATTTTTAATTACTGTATTTATATATGGTTATATCAATATAAATAAATAGAGATTTCGGTAGTTCCCGACCGATTAGAAAATTGCATCAAAGTTTCACTGTATAAAGTTGGAGAATTCGATGGTCAGGAAAGTATATATTGTAGGTGGTGGAAAAAGTTTAAGTGGTTATGACTTTAGTAAATTAAAAAACGAGGACACAATCGCTGTAAATGTTTCAGCGCTCGACGTGCCAAATCCAACATATTGTATTACTGCAGATTCTTCAATATTTCGTAGAGTGCAAGAGGGCCGTTTCAAAGACGTTAATACTACATGGGTTTTAGTTACGAATCCCGAACATTGCTCAATGAAATTTCGCGATGGGAAGTTTGTGCATAAAGATGGGTTCGTATATAACTTGTTTTGTATGAACATGGTGATTCGTAATGCGGGCGTTGAAGGAATTGGTTTTTCATTTAGTGATTTTAGAACGGGATACAACAGTGGGTTTTGTGCGCTGCAATTAGCCGTGTTATTAGGATACGATGAAATTCATTTATTGGGCTTTGATATGGGTGGAAAATACTATCATCAATATTACGGGACGACTAAACAAATTTCTGCTAACGCGTTTGAAAAGTTCTATAAGAATTTTGTACTTGCATTAAACATTTTGAAAGACCAAACAAGTATTAAAGTGATTAGTCGGTCGAAGATAAGCCGGTTAAATTCAACCATCCCATATGAACCACTATAAACACGAGGTTTAAGCGCCCTGGAAGACCCGTAGATGACTTAAAGATAACCAACCATATAATTATATACATTCTCATCAAAACCTCTTGGAAAGGACATGGATGATGCATAAACGATTGTCAATTTTAATTTGTTCTATAACCGAACGTGCAAAACTTTTGCACAGGTTATTAGTACATTTGAAAGTTCAAATGTCTGATGAAGTCGAAATCATTACTGAAATCGACAATCGCGAAATGACCATCGGAGAAAAAAGAAATAAATTATTGTCACGAGCAACGGGTGACTACGTAGCATTTGTTGATGACGATGATTTAGTGAGTGACGATTACATCAGTAAAATTTTAGCCGCGATAAAAACAAAACCCGACTGTTGTAGTCTACAAGGTGAGATTGAACACATGATGGGCCCAAAGAATGCTAAGAAAATGCAGACAGATATTTTTAAGCATTCAATTGAGTATGACCATTGGTTTTCAAACAACGGAATTTATTATCGGTGTCCGAATCATTTAAACTCAATAAAGCGAAGCATCGCATTGCAAGTCGGGTTTGCCCGTAAAAACATGGGCGAGGATTATGATTTTTCCACGCAAGTGTTTTCATTATTAAAAACAGAAGAGAAAATATCTGGGACGCTTTATTACTATTATGCAAGCTAAGAAAATGAAAATTCTTTTCAAGTATCCAACAAGAGCTCGACCGAATTGGTTCAAGAATACTCTTCTCACTTATTATGGTATGATGAGCAAGCATTGCGACTTTGAGTTTTTGGTAACGTGTGATATAGACGATGATCTTATGAACAATCCGACGATGAGGACGTTCATGGATAAAATGCCAAACTTAGTTTATAACTTTGGAAGAAATGCAAATAAGATTGCAGCTTGCAACGCAGATATGGAACTTGTTAAAGACTGGGATATTTTAGTATTAGTTTCTGATGACATGATTCCAGCGGCTAAAAACTTCGACCACACAATCGCTCAAATGATGAGGATGCATTACCCCGATACCGATGGCGCATTGCATTTCAACGATGGGTTTCTTGGAGAAGACCGAACTATCACTTTGTCGATAATGGGAAGGAAGATGTACGAAAGGTTTGGTTATGTATATCATCCTGACTATAAAAGTTTCTTTTGTGATAATGAATTCACTGATGTAGTTTATGCGTTAAAGCGTTGTCACTACGATTCATTCGTGGTCATTAAGCATGAATGGAAAGGTGATGGAAAAAACAAGGACGATTTGTATCGACGAAACTCAAGCATGGGCTCACCGGATAAAGTAACTTATCAACGACGAAAGGCGGCAGGATTTCCAAAATGAAAAATGTAATATCATATGTACTATGGGGTGACGAAGATAAGCGGTGGATTGATTTAACGTATGCAATCATTGCGAACTCTGCGATATATCAAGGGTTCGTCACTCGGCTATACTTACACGAGAGTGGAAAGGCATCGAGATTTTACCCATTCATAGTGTCACTCGCAGAAAAGTTTCCTGAGTTAGTCGAGATAGAGATAATCGATGAGCCGATTGTAGGAACGAAGTTAACCTGCTATCGCGTAAAACCAATATGGGAAGACGACGTTGGACTTTTGCTATGCCGGGACTTGGATTCAATAACAAGCTTAAGAGAGAGAAGAGCTACAGAATGGTTTGGCTTTCATGATGAAACTTTTATACATAGCATTCGAGCGTATCATTTACATACCGTCCCATACATGGCTGGGCTATGCGAGTTTAAGTGCCAAAAAGTAAAGCCAAAAATCATAGGCGCAGCGCCAACGTTTCAATGTTATTTAGAGTGGGGTGCGAAGCACATTGATAAGTGTAAGAACTGGGACTGGGGTTGCGACCAAGCGTTACTCCGAGACTTTTTCGGAGCGTGCGGATTTTATAAGTACTCAATGGACTGCCCGCAGTTAACCGCGCCATTAACAATTGTGGGCTACCCAGCAGTATTAGTAAAAGAGAGTGAGTACGAAAATGTAAGGCCCTCTGAGTGCAACATCGATGCGCTTGTGTATAGCAATTCGATTGCCCCAAGTTTTACAGGGCAACCGTACGATGCACAGCCTTCACAAATTATTGAACTCGCAAACATTATAAACAGTGACATCTCCAACATGGTTAAGGAACTCTATGCCTGATAACTTCGACATCGTAGTAGTGACATCTGCAAAACGAAAGCCATTAATCACGCAATACCTCGACGGTCTTGATGCTATCGTTAGCGTTACACCTGACTACGAATTAAATCCACACTTCAAACCTAAAGTTGGTGGGTTAGTTCAAAATCATCTCGGAGCTTGGCGATGTTTACGCGGACACCAAGATGCGATTGCGAAATCAACAAAAGATGCGATTTTAGTTTTTGAAGATGATGCGGTTCCGAATAGAGAGGATTGGTTAAAAGTTGTTAGTGACTCAGTCAAGTTACTTGAAACATTTGAAATGGTTTCATTTCATGGGCGAGGTTTTATTCCAGAGATTTTTGATGCAGTTAATGCCGACTTTATAAAACCGAAGAACAGAGGTTCAGAATGGATTGTCGCTGCGTTAGCGTACTTAATCCCTCGAAGAGTTGTTGAGGAATTAGTTCAGTATGAATATGATGGGACGCCGTGGGATTTATTTCTATACCGGCAACTTAATTATTGCCTAATGAAAAAGAGCGCATTTAATCATAACCGTACAGAGGGTTCATTAATCGATGTCGGCGCATAACATAATACAATTTACGCAGTTAGGAAAATTTGGTCGGTTCGGCAATCAAATGTTTCAGTACGCGTTTGCAAGAGCGTACGCTGAAAAGTATAACTGTACTTTAGAAATTCCAAGCTGGATTGGCGAAAAGATTTTTAAGAACGTTTCGCATCGGCCTATCTCTAAGCGTCTTAAAAGAACACCAGTTGATAAAGTTCTATTTGGCGAAGTCAATATTGATTTGTTCGGCTATTTTCAAAAACAAGAATTCATAAATATTTTATCTGAGGCTAAACTTCGTGAATGGTTTACGTTCCAAGATAAGTGGCTTGAGTACTTTGTTAATTTAAAGTCATATGCTGTTGCTCACATGCGACGCGGTGACTACCAGACTTTATACGCGAATGTTTTTTGTATTGTGTCTATGTTATCATATCAAAGAGCTTTTGAAAAGTTTGGTGTTCGAGAACATGATGTTTTTTTAAAGACGGAAGAAACGCAAGTGAAATGGCGAGACTTAGACGGTGACTTAATGTTTTTGCCGGACTTTTTTGAAATGATAAGTGCTGAACATTTGTTTAGAGCAAATTCAACTTTTAGTTTTTGGGCGGGATTTTTTAATAAGAACAAAGTATACAGTCCAGTAGTCGGAAACAAAGTTGGGTTGAACGACGTTGAGTTTGTAGAAGGAAATGAATCATCGATTGTAGCATGCAACAATAACTTTATTTTTGGAAAGTGATAATGAACTATTTAATTACGGGCACCACTGGATTTGCAGGACCGCACTTAGCTAAACTCCTATTAAGTAAAGGCGATAAAGTTTATGGTCTGATTCGTGGCAGCAACGGCAGAGAAATGGACTTGTTAGACATTCTTAGCGCCCACGAAATAAATACAATCAATTGGGTATATGGTGACTTGACAAATTATGCATCAATACGGCAAGCATTGTCTGAAATTGAGTTAGATGGCGTTTTTCATTTAGCCGCACAGAGTCATCCACCTACAAGTTTCAAAAATCCAATAGACACTTTTAATTCAAACGTGATGGGAACAGCGAATTTAATTGATGCAATAGAGAAAACACAGACTACGTGTCACTTCCATTTCTGCTCTACATCTGAAGTATACGGCAACGACTGTAAAACAGTTGGATTATTAAAAGAAGACATGGCGTTGCATCCCATAAATCCGTACGCCGTTAGTAAAGCTGCGATGGACCTATACGTGCAAGAGCGAATAAGAAATGGAATCATCTCAGGTTTTATCACGCGGGCCTTTAGTCACACGGGTCCAAGGCGCGGGCATAACTTTTCGATAAGCAGTGACGCGTTTCAAATTGCAAAGATGATGAACGGGCAGCAAGGATTTAATTATAAACTGTTAATTGGAAATCTCAAAACAAAAAGAGTAGTAATGGACGTTAGAGATTGCGTAAACGCATATTACTTACTTATGTCAAAAAGAATCCGCGGAGTTTATAATGTTTGCGGTGAAGGCGTTCATGAGATGCAGCATTTTACTGATTTGCTAATCGCAGCATCCGGATTGAAAGGTATTGAGCAAGTTATACATAAACCATTTTATCGACCGATTGATATTGAGATTCAAATTGGTGACCTCACTCGATTAAAAAGTGTAATTGATTGGCAACAACAATACTCGTTAGAAACAACTATGAGTGACTTACTGAATTATTGGGTAAAAAAATTAAAACATTAGTTATTAAAAATCCATACGGCGGACTCGGTGACCATTTGTTTATGTCACACCTACCTCGTGTTGCAAAAGAGAGTGGTGTGTTTGACAAAGTCGTAGTGACTAACTCTTCAAAGTTTTTGAACCCAGAAACAAAACATTTAGTATGGGAATTAAATCCATTCTTTGACGGGTTTGTTGATGATGATGTTATATACCCACAATTCGGGGAAGTAACTGAAGGTAAAAATCTTCTCGATGCAGTGTCTGACTTTTATGGAGTGCCCGATACAGGCATTCGTTTTCAAGAACCTGAGGTTTACTACAAGCCAAAATTGATACCCGAATTAAAAGATGCAATAATTTTAGAATGGAATAGTTTTAGTGGCAAAGGAATCCCGAATCAAAAAACACTCAGAACGTATTTTAAGAATAACAGCGTAGCAGTAACACACCAAATGAAGTCACTTTTTCGGAAAAGCGCGCCATTCGATGTTAAAACTATTCATGCGGATAATTTGTGTCACCTTTGTGATATTATATATTCGTGCAAGCACTTTTATGGTGTGCTTACTGGCTCTATTACTTTAGCCGCAGCAATAAGAAAACCTTCAACAGTTCTTTATGTCGATGGAGCTTTATCAATGTTCCGTCATTCAAAATTACACACTTACATTCATTTATGAAAGGAAACACATGCCAGTGACAAGTGAAATATTTAAGGCACATAAGGGAAGTATAAAAACTTTCATTGAAACAGGTTCGTATATCGGCGACGGAATTCAAGCGGCCGTCGATGCTGGGTTTAACTCTATTTACAGTATTGAGTTTTACGCGAACAGACTCGGGCGATGTCGTGCAAGATTCAAAAGCGTAGCTTACGTGAAAGTACTTCAAGGAAACAGTGGTGAGGTTTTAGCCGAATTATTAAAAAATATAAACGATCCTATTTTATTTTGGCTTGATGCGCATTATGACGCGAACATTCCAGAGTCAGACAACCCAGAAATTTTAACAGAAGCGCAACCTGTGCTACAAGAGTTGGAAGCGATTAAAAATCATCCGATTAAAACTCATACGATTCTTATTGACGACCGACGCATCTTTACTGGAGATAAGCCTACTTGGCACAATCTTCATGAAGAGACGATAGTCGCAAAGCTCAAAGAAATAAATCCCGCGTATGAAATAACAAACATCGACAGTTCACACTTTCCAAAAGATATAATTTTAGCAAAGGTACTATAATGCCAACGATTTCAAATAATGAAATTTTAAACATTGAACGGTATATCAAATCAAATGATGTTGTGTTTGATGTCGGCGCTTGTGTAGGCGAGTGGACCAACGAGGTGTTGCAATGCCATGAAGATGTAGTGATTCATCAGTTTGAGCCGTCGCCCTTTTCATTTGAAGTATTAAAAACAACGAACGCAATTCATAATAAATTAGCATTGTCAAATAGGATTGGTCAAACTTGCTTTTACTATTACCCGTCTGAGCCAAGACTATCTACAGAGTTTAGGCGTAGCTCAGAATTAGAGATGCTACATAGTTTAAAGCCCAACGAAATAGTTATAGATGTAACAACGATAGACGAGTATTGTAAAGAGCGTGGCATACTTAAAATAAACTTTCTTAAAATAGATGTTGAAGGCAACGAATTATTTGTGCTTGAAGGTGCAAAAGACATGCTAAATGAAGGTCGCATTGATTATGTACAGTTTGAATATGGTGCTTGCTTTTACGATGCGGGAATTTCTTTTCAACAGATATGGGAATTATTAAACTCGCACGGTTTTAAAGTATATGATGAAAGCAGTGTTGAAATTTTACATTGGCGCGACTTTAAAACTAATATGTATGTTATAACTGGAGATTGCCTTGCAATTAAAGAATGAAAATATATTGTATAAAATTTGATGGCTTACCATTTTGTTCTGAAGTTTTTCAAATGCGGGATAAAGTTAGCGGTCACTTGGTAAGGCAAATAGGTGGTTGTGCTACGATAGAGACAATGACTCAGATGCTCACTGGTAAACACTCATCTGAATTAAAATCACACGGCATTGGATATACGAGTTGGATGGATGCATGCGAAGATGTAACAAAGGCAGTCGGGCTAATGATAAACCGCCCGCAGCAAGCGCTGCCAAATTGGTCATGGCTTAAAGATACAGTGCCATTCAAATTAAACTGTAAACTTGAAGTGATGAATCCTGCAACTCTTTGCGGGTGCTTTGGGTATTTAAGGCATCAAAACATTTATACGCGAGTCGATGTAGACTATGATATTGATTCGCAACAAAGATATATTGAAAAAATTCAAGCAAGCGACGAAGATGTAATGTACGTATTGAATTACGTACACGCACACGACGCTTGTGAATTAAGTATGGATGAGAGTGACTTAAAAGTTCGACAAAGAAAAGCAAGTAAGTATTTCTTAGAGATTTTAGGCCTTTGGAATTTTAATGAGCCTGACGCGTTATTTTGGGTGTTCAGTGACCATGGGCATTGGCGTTTTCCTGAGCTTGGAGGTTATCCGCAAGAACACAACTTTGTAACTTGGGCAGTGATAAAAGACAATAGGCCTGCGAGAGTATTGCCCATGTCAAACTTTATCAGTGCAACAGATTTTTATTATTACGCAGTACATAATGACTGGCCTATTCATGATTTTTACTTTACTGAGGATTGTAGATTAAATATTGACTCTAAAAAATCAACAACAGCAATCGCTTGTAAATACTTAAACCCTATTTTCAAGTACGTAACTTATCACGAGCCAGACGATAAGTTTATTCAAAGAAACTATAGCTATTTTAATCATGAACTGACGTTTATGTTTGAGTCTGGAGTTGACGAAAACATTGTAGAGCAATTAAAGTTAAATTTTGAGTGGGTAAAATGATTATAGTTTATTCTTACTATGTTTTAGACATCGTTCACAAAGGTCATTTAGAAATGCTACAAAATGCTAAAGCAATGGCCGGCCCTGATGGGCGTTTGATTGTTGGTATTTTAACAGATAAAGCTGCGATGGAGAAAAAGCCAAAACCCATTATATCGTTTGAAGAACGTGTCGAATTAGCAAGAAGCGTTAAACACATTGATTTAGTTGTAGCACAAAAAGAGTACTCACCGTTAAAAAATATTTTAGCATTAAAGCCAGATATATTAATGGAGAGTGATAGTCATGTTCCTGAGTCTAAAGTTGAGCAAGCGATGAATGATTTGAATGGTCGTATTATTTGTATACCGTATTTTCCTGAACATTCTTCAACGCACATTAAAAAGGAGATTAAAAATGGACAGTCATAAAAAGTCAATATTAAAAAGCGTAATGTGGAGAGTCATTGGTGTATTTTGGTTAGCTGGAATAACATATGCATTTACAAGAAACTGGATACAAATGTCATTGACTACACTGATACATCACGGAATTTTCCTTGTAGTGTTTTACTTACATGAACGAGCATGGTCAAAATCTAAAATGACACCTAAACTCAAATATGCAATCAAAGCCATTACTTACGAAGTTATTTTAGGTAATGTCATTCTTGGACTGATTACATATTTTGTCACAGGTGACGTTAAACAAATGACGTGGATAACTTTAACATACATTCAATCAAAGTTAATTCTATATTTCTTTTATGATTGGGCATGGAGTCGAAATGAATAAATGGATGGTAGTTAGTTACTATACACTCGGAACTTTTTATGCACGGTACGCTGAGCACTTCGTGAAGTCTTTAAGGCGGCATAGCATCCTCCATCATGTCAGTGGGGTCCCTAACTTAAAGGACTGGTATAAAAATACATGCTATAAGCCAACCTTCTTAGCAGCATGTTTGAAGGCCTTCCCAGAGACCGATATTGTATGGGTAGACTGCGACGCAGAGTTCCGCGCCTACCCTATTTTATTTGATACACTTGACGGTGATGTTGCAGTTCATTTGTTTGAGCGTAAGCTGTACCAAAGAAACTCGAAATGCCCAGCAGAGGTATTAAGCGGAACGGTTTACTTAAGAAATAATGAAAAAGTTCGTGGCATTGTCGATGAGTGGGCAAAAGAATGTGAAAAGAACCCGCGGGTGTGGGACCAAAAGTCTTTGGCGAAAATATTACATGATGACTTTTATCATCTCCCTCCTGAGTACTGTATGATAAACGAAACAATGAATGAGAAAGTTGAAAGTCCAATCATCGTACATTTTCAAGCTTCTCGTGAAGTTCGAAAGAATAAATCTTTGCTTAAATGAGCGCGCACTCAGGTCCTTTCCAATAGTGATTTTGCTCGCCAAACTCTGAGTTGTGTGCTCATTATTTATTTTTCAAAATATTTTATTTTTTTGTTTACAAGTGACTATCAATATTGTATAATGGCAAAATTGGATTAAATTATAGTATGTTGAATTGAAAATAGAACAATAGGAAGTATTATGAAACAGTTGGACATCATTACTCAGAACTTTCTTGAGCCACTAAATGATAGCACTAAAAGACTTTTAGCGCCTATCAAATTTATGATGAATGATAGACTGCACATCAGTCTTGACGGCAAAGGTCGACATTTCATTTTTGATACGTATGCACTTCGAGAAAAGTTATATCATTACGAAAATCCCGACACTGCAACTTTAAAGCGCTCGCCATCTTATCGAGTAAGTCGCGCGTTCATGGGCCGAATCCCAGAACGGAAGCGCTTACACAATTCAAATGAACCTGGAGAAAAGTGGCAAGTTGCAGGCACTGACTTTACAGCTATTCTTATAAACGGACTTTGGCCTGCTGAGCAAGTATCATTCACAAAAGAAGCTAAAATGCTTTATACGTTCCTATTAGCGCGTTTTCTTAAGCAGACGCTCAACTCTCGCATTAAAGCCGCTTACAAATTAAAAGGCGAAGTTCCTGAAATGCCAAAGGACTTCATCGACCATCCAATTCGACCACTTATGTCTTTTCAAAAGACTTGTCTTGCAACACAGATTTTTGAAGAAGGCGCAAATGAATGGATGGAACAAGGCACAGGCAAGACTCCGATTATAATCTCGCGAATCTGCTACGAAGCGCATCGAGTTTATAAAAAAGAGAAACGAATGTACCGGGCATTAATTGTAGTTCCTAAAAACATGCGAATGAATTGGCATAATAAATTCATTGACTTTGCAACACAGCCCGGCAAACTTACGGTTTTGAGAGGTGGTAAATTAGAGCGAATCAAATTAATCGTTGAAGGGTTTAAGCAAGACGACGATTCAGAGTACACAGTAGTAATATGTTCATATGAAACTGTGCAGCGCTCTTGGGACGCTCTTAGAATGATTAAGTGGGACTTGTGTACACTTGACGAAGCGCATATGATTAAAAGCTTTTCAACTAAACGTTGGGCTAAGATGAAAGAGCTTAGAGACTTGTGCAAGTGCCGAACAGGTTTAACGGGAACGCCAATTGCAAATAACTTATTTGATGTTTGGACACAGCTCGAATGGCTTGGCGAAGGCCTAAGTGGGTTCACGACTTATAAAGCGTTTAAGAGGTACTACGGAAAGTTTGTAGAGCAAGATGGCCGTGACATTTTAACTGACTATCAGAACCTTCCGATTTTACAAGAACGCTTCTCGCGACTTTGTTTTATGATTAGTGCGGCTGAAGCGATGCCTGAGTTACCGAAAGAAACTTATGACATTGAAGAAGTTGAGATGACGAAGTTTCAACGCGATTGCTATATGACTCTTCAAAAACAATTAGCGATTGAAATTGAAAACGAATTGAATAAAGATAAAAACAAACAACTAACTGCGAATCATATTTTAACAAAGCTCCTTCGACTATCACAAATAACCGCGGGATATTTAAAGTGGGACGCGATATATAATGATGAAGGCGAAGTGCTTAACGCAGATTCGCAGTGCGAAGAAATTTCACCGAATCCAAAAATTGACGCAGTGGTAAATGGCCTTAAAGCTAAAGGCCCAAAAGAAAAGACAATCATTTGGACTAACTGGGTCTCAGTGATTAAAATGCTTTCAGCTCGCTTAACTAAAGAAGGCATTAAGCATGTCACTTATTACGGAGGTACAAGTGATAAAGACCGCGAGATTGCACAAGACAGCTATAATCAAGACCCGTCAGTAAAAGTTTTCATTGGCAACCCTGCCGCGGGTGGCCTCGGTTTAGACTTATGGGGACACATACCGGAATGGGCGGGAACAGACAAAGACCACGGCTGTAACACAACACAAGAAATCTATTACTCGCAAGGCTGGAGCATGATTCATCGGTCACAAAGTCAAAAGCGAGCAGTTCGTAGAGGAACGCGAGTGTCAGTTCGTGTAACTGATTTAATAGTGCCGCAAACTATCGACGAAGAAATAGCGTTGAGAGTAGTAAATAAACAACTTGTAGCATTACAACTGCAAGACGTGAAGTCTATAATGGCGCGAATCTTAAATTACGTCCCAAGCGTTGGCGAAGGAAATGGAAATGAGTAAAAAAGTTTTTATAATTGAGCATCCTCGAAATAATATCGACGTATCAAAGGCTAAAGACTTCGGTCAAATAGTTTATCTATTTGATAAAGACGATAGACGTTGTAGCGCATGGGACCATAAGAAGTTTGGCCGAACAGTGTTAGGGCGTCTTAAAGAGCTTGACTACAATCCAGAAGATGATTACATTTGCATCGTGGGCGCGGTGCTAATTATGATAAATAGTATTATAGCAATCGCACAAAGTCATGAGACGTTTACAGTATTATTATTTAACAGTATCGAAGGCGTGTATATTTCAAAAACTTTTAAGAAAGGATAGGACAAATGAAGTACAAGGTCGGTGATAGCATCGTTCATTTTACGGGAATAAAAGGAATACTAACTAAGATACACAAAGATAACAAAAACTATACTTTTGTATATTTGGATCATAATGGGGACCCAGCTTCGAGATACGTTGAAGAATGCGAAGTAATTGAAAATACAGAAATTAATTCTATGGGATTTGGAAAATCAAAAAGGAAAGGATAGGACAAATGAAAGTACTATTAAAACTATTACAAGAGTACGGCAAAATGAAAGCGACGTATCTTTCGGGCTATGAGCAATTAGCATACATACGTGATGAAGCGAAGAGTGGCAAGTACAGTATGGAGGATCTTGTTAATCTTGTGCATGTTTCACGTGAAATTTCAAAGCTCGCAAATGACCTACGTAAAGAGGCCGATGGCATTGTGTATATCCTCGAGCAAGTGGTTTGCGTAGTGTACTTAACGCAAGCAGAAGGAAAGCCGATTCGCGCTTCATTAGCAACCGGCTCACCTTCGATGAAGTTATCAGTTAAACTTCCACATCGTGAAAGAAACCCTGAAGAATTTGAAGCGTTAATGAATTACTTTGGCATTGAGCTAAGCTCATTAACTGACAGAGCAGTAAGACCGCATTGGCCTGCGATTTGTGAAATCGTTTCAGTGCTTGCTGAAGAAGGTAAGCCATTACCGCCGGGCATCGACCCAGAAAACACGTACCCAACTTATTCTTTAGTAATACGCTCTAAACGTGACTTGGACGAGTTATTAGTTAACTTTGAAAAAGCCTATAAAGAATTAGGAAAGGAGGATGAGGCTTTTGAAGTAGCAGTAAACGAATAAACAACAAACAATGAACAAATAAAGGAGTATCAAATGGCAAAGAAAGACCACAGTCAAGGTATCACTAAGGTGACACCAAATTTAGCAGTTCCAGATTTTATGATAGAAGAAACAGTGACAGGGCTCGAAGTGCTTAAAGAGTTCGTCATCCCACCGTTTATCAAAGTAATTCAAAAATCGGCGAGCGATGAACTGCTTCAAACGTTTTCACCGGGTGACGTAATACTATCGCCAGCAAATGCATTAATTGCTGAAATGCCGAGAAACGAAAAAGGCCGACCGATTGAGGGCGCGAAAGGTATTTTTCAAATCGTGCCGCTTTTCTTTTATCCTGAATGGATTACATGGAATCCAATTCAGTTAAAAGGAACGGAACCGTCAATCGTTTATCGCACCATCGACCCGAATGACCCAGTCGTTGCAAAGTCAAGAAGCGCTAAGCTTCGCTCGGAGCAACACCCGACTCAACCGGAGTATACAATCCGACACGTTGAGCACTTAAACTTTATAGTGCTGTTGCACAACCATGAGTTGGGTTCAGAGCCCGCGGTACTTTCCTTCTCAAGAGGGGAGTGGCGTTCAGGCACAAAGTTCGCCGCTCTTATTCGTATGCGAAAAGCGCCGATTTACGGATGCATATTTGAAGCGAACGTTAGTATCCGACACAATCCAAAAGGTGATTGGTACGGATGTGATATGACGAACCCAAGTGAAGGTTCAGCGTGGGTTGGAAAAGATGGTTTCGACGAGCTCAAAGAACTTCATGAGCAGTTTGTTGCACTGCACAAAGAGCAAAAGATTCAAGCACAGTATGACATCGTAGATGAAGAAGATGAAGCCGCGACAAAACCATCAAATGAGTTTTAACTAACGAGTCTCTCGCGCTATGGCGGGTGGACGGATTTACTTCTCCACCCGCCGTAACTTTTATAAATAGAACGTACCGAAAGAACGTATGGATGACCGACAACTGCAATCAATCTCTGCACTGAATGAATTGGAACGGTGCGGTTGCAAATACGAGTTCGCGACCGATGACGAGGTTAAAGTACTATGTCCTTTTCACGATGATAAAACTCCAAGTTGTAGCATTAATGTTAAAAAGAACTTATTCATTTGTCACACGGCCGGGTGTAAGGCTACGGGTGACATAGTTACGTTTTTAACTAAGGTCTTAAACACTACACGCCGCGTAATGTTTGAGGATTTATCGACCCGCTACGAATTTGAGAATGTGAAAGTCATAGATAGTAGTGCCGTTGAGCGTTGGCATAATCTTGTATGGACTGCAAAGCCTTTATTAAAGCAATTATATAAACGCGGTGTCACTGACGACCTTATTCGACAATACCGAATAGGACTTGACGACGGACGTATTTCTATTCCTATTACAAATAGTAATGGGTTAATCGTTAACGTTCGGCGTTATTTGCCCGGCGCTCCAAGTTCTGAGAAAATGAAAAACAAACGTGGGCACGGAAGCATTCGTTTATTTCCGCTTGAGCAATTAAAATATAAAACAATTATAATATGTGGTGGCGAATTAAAAGCGATTGTCACTGCCTCAAAATTAAATAAGCATGGCATTGGGGCGATTACCGCAACAGCGGGAGAGGGGAACTGGGACCCGAAATTTAATCTTTCTTTCAAAGATAAAGATGTATACGTTTGTCTTGACATTGATAAAGAAGGAAATAAGTCGGCTGATTCGTTATGCGCCCGTCTTAAAAAAGACGTTAATAGTATTCATAAAATAGACTTACCACTTGACATTGATAAGTATCCAACGGGCGACGTGAATGATTATTTTGGAGTCGAGAAGAAAACTGATAAAGACTTCTTAAAGCTCATTGGGTCAACGCCGGAATGGGAATCGAAGTTTGAGTTAAGCGTTGAAAATACGGGCGAAATACTTGACCTTCATTTGAATCAAGCGTCACGGGCAGAGCATACCGGAAAACGGATTCGAGTAAAGGCGACAGTTGCAGCGATGGACACTGCACCGTATGTAATACCAAAAGACATTCGAATATCTTGTGCACGTGACCAAAAGGTCTGCAGTGTATGTCCAGTGTTCGCATTACCACTTGACGATAATGGTTTTGTCAAAATGAGTCTACACCCAGAGTCACCCGCTATTTTAGAAATGGTCGCGACTTCAAAAATTACACAACGCGACGCGATTATGGCCGGTCTTAGAATACCAACATGCAAAGTTGTAGAATTTGTGCCTACGACTTATTTTAACGTTGAAGATATTCGACTTGCACCGCAGCTTGAGATTAGTTCACGATCAGTCGATGATATTCTACAACCCGCTTTATGCATCGGGCATGGGCTTGAGACAAATGAAGGGTATGAATTCACCGGTCGAATGTACCCACACCCGAAAACCCAACAGTCAGTAATTTTAATTAGCGAATCAGAAACTACGTGTGACGCATTATCAAGTTATCAACCATCGGACGCAGACTTAAAAGCTTTGAATGTTTTTCAGCCTAAAGAATGGACAGTCGAATCTATTGATGAAAAACTAAAATCAATTTACGCAGACCTATCAGCGAATGTCACACATATCTTTGAGCGAAGTGATTTACATTTTATCATCGACCTTACGTATCATAGCACTCTACTGTTTAACTTCGATGGCAAGTTAACTAAAGGATGGGTCGAGACGCTTATCGCAGGCGACAGTTCACAAGGTAAATCAGAAACTTTAATTCGCTTAATGAAACACTACAATTTAGGTGAGCGCGTCGAATGCAAAAATGCAACAGTTGCTGGGCTTTTAGGTGGGCTCCAACAGGTGAGTGCCGGCAATCGTTGGTTTGTGACGTGGGGAGTAATTCCAACACACGATAAACGTTTAGTGATACTTGAAGAAATTAAGGGAACGAGCACTGAGGTGATTGGAAAACTTACCGACATGCGTTCATCAGGTGTTGCTGAAATACCTAAGATTGAAAAACGCAGAACGCACGCACGTACCCGATTAATAATGGTTAGCAATCCGCGAGGTGACTTACCACTGTCCGCTTATAATTTTGGAATCGAAGCAGTTAAAGAATTGATTGGTGGACTTGAAGACATTCGTAGGTTCGACGCAGTTCTTTTAACATCGGCCGAAGAAATTTCAGTTGACGTGCTAAATAACTTACAACAGTATCGCCCAAAGGTAAAGCATTTTTGTACTGAAGAATTGAGTCACCGTCTAATTCTTTGGGCGTGGACACGAACGGCGGAGCAAGTGACTTTTACGCCTGAAGCGATTAAGATTATTTTGTCTGAAGCAACTCGGCTATGTTCAATCTTTACAGAGATTGTTCCAATTATAGACCGAGGCTCAATGCGGTTTAAGTTATGCCGACTTGCGATTGCATTAGCCTGCCGAACGTTTTCAAATAAGGACTTTCATACTGTTGAAGTCAAAGAGTGCCACGTAAAATATATTTCGCAATTCCTTGAAAGAATTTATTCAAACAGGATTTTTGGCTACAAAGATTTTTCTGATGCGGTCAACGCAAGTAACGTTTTGATTGCCCCTGAGTTATTATCTAAGAGGATTATGCAAACGCCGTTCCCGCGTGACTTCGTTAAGCAATTATTATATACTAATGATATTGAGTTTCGTGACGTCAGTGACTGGTGCGGGTGGGACAAAGGAAACACCGCTCAACTAATATCGCTGTTCGTACGCAAGAACGCTTTTCAGCGCGACGGTCGAGGTTATCGAAAGACTGCTCGATTTATTGAATTCTTAAAAGAATTGTTGAACTCAAAAGAAATGGAAATGGGCGACCGGCCCGACTATATGACTGAGGAATTTTAACGAAAGGACAGAGTAAAATGAACGACAAACAATTTGAAAAAACGAAGTTGTTTCACTGCAAGCAAGGCTTCTCGATTAACGAAAACTTGACTGAACTTAAAGAGCATGTTATCATGAGTGAGTTTCTTGAGAAGGATGTCGCTAACGCGCTGTTGGAACTTGCAACGATAATGGAAGAAATGATGAAAACGTGCACAGACCCACGACTTGCTCGAACACAATTGATGGTCGAAGAACTTGGCGAGGCAATTCTTGGATTAGCGAACTGTGATGAGCTTGAAACGCTCGACGGTTTAGCCGATTTAGAGTTTGTCACTAAGGGAACAGCGATTGCGTTTGGCCTTCCGTTGCCTCAAGCAGTCGACGAAGTATGTGCTTCGAACTTAACAAAAGCTCCACGTAAAAAAGATGATATTCGTCTACGGGATAAGGGGCCAAACTACGTCCCGCCGAATTTGAAGCGAGTACTTGATTTGCATCGTGGAGTGGAGGTCGATGCTATCCGTACAAATTGTGTGACAGATAAGCAAGTGACAATGAAAGTGCTTGTTAATAAAAAAGAGTCATCTACTTATCCCGGCGAGTGGTGGGTTTGGATTATCAAGGGTGGCGTGACAGGTTGCGAAAGTATACGGGCTGATGATGTACGTGAGTTTACTTTTGGTGGTTGGTCAGCATGTGCAGGAACTAAAGGTCGATGGGACACTTTATTTTTACCCGCGAAATCAATGCAGAAAATTGCAGAATGGCTTAAGGAGACCGAATAATGGCAGAGTTATCAGATGAGTTAAAAGAAAAGTACCAAATAGATGCTAAAGCGCACGCTGACTTTTTATGCGAGAAAGTTTTTAAGCCAGCTTTTATTATGGCTTTTATACATGGTGCGAAACATGGACGTGATGACGCGAAATGTAAATTGGACGGAATATGTTCGGAGGCCACAAATGAAACATAAAGGTGTAGGAGTTCACTGTTTTGCGGGTGGGTTTACAATGGGCATGAAAACTGTGATGCCGGTCGTAGGTCAATTAGAGATTCACAACTTCGGTGGAGAAACGTGCAAGGCGCATAAGACGAAGTTCATGAACGCTGATACGTGGCGAGGTTGGGATGACTATAAAAGTGAATGGGAAGGCTGTTCATTTTGTTATGGCAATCCGCGATGCACATCATTCTCAAGTTATAGTGCAGGTTCTAATTCTACTGTGCGTGGACCAAACGCGAAACCTACAAGAGACATTTGGGATTTATGCAGATTTGGAATACATGCTGACTTTGATTTAATTGCGTTTGAAAGCGTGCAGCAAGCTTACACCGTTGGTCGGCCATTACTTGACATTTTACGGGATGACTTATTTGTTCCCGCAGGTTATCGGATAGCCCATCTGTTTGTAAATACTGCGGCTGAAGGCAATGCGCAGAAACGCCGAAGATATTTCTTTGTAGCGTATCGTAATAACAAAAACTTTAATGTCATGCGACCAAACTTGCCAGAGTTTCGGACGACGGTAGGCGATGTGTTATTACCACTTTTAGGTCGAAAAACTGTGGGCGGCAAACTTTGGGGCAATAACAATCCTTGGACACCTGATACTTATACAGAGTTTAATGCTCAAGAAAAAGTAATGATTCCAATTTTGCGGCAAGGTGAGTCCTATCATGATGTTGCTCGCAAGCGCCTTGAAGAAATGAAAAGAGTTAGCCCGTATCACTATGATAAATATGTGTATCGTTTGTCTGAGGTACCATTTAGTTTGCATGCGCCTTGCCGTTTAAAGTGGAACGGACATTGCCCAACAATAGCTTCAAGTTTTGGCAATAATATTCATCCTACTTTAGACCGACCAATAACCGCATTAGAGACCGCTGCGTTAATGGGTTGGCCGAAAAACTTTGTACCAGTTGGAGCACAGCCCATTGCTCAAATCGCAAAAGGTGTAGTACCCGCGACTGGTGCTTGGCTCGGCGAACAAATAAAGTTGTACTTAAATGATATGTGGGGTGATGATGATTTTAGTACAACATACAATCATCACACTGGACAATGGGTCGGTGAGAATCATACTGATAAACCTATTGAAAAAGTATTCAAACTAACTAATTATTTACCGCCGTTTAAGGAGTCACAAGATGGGAAATAATGCGTACAGTAACATTGATGAATTATGGTTAAACGTAGTTCATAATATCATTGCGACGGGACGGGAAATGCCAAGTCGCGTGGGGCAAATAAAAGAAGTCACTGGGTATAGTGCGACGTTACTAAATATTGAGTCAACGTTTTTATTAAACCCACGACGTAAACTGTCACCAATGTATGCCGCGGCTGAAACACTGTGGTACTTATCGGGCACGGGTAAAATCGAAATGTTAATTGCATATGCGCCGCAGTACGTAAATTTCGCAGAAGATGGCGTTGCGTTTGGCGCGTACGGCGCTCGAATAAAACAGTTCAATCAACTTAGTTTATTGATTGATGTTTTGCATAAAAATCCGAATTCACGGCAAGCGCTTATTTCATTTTGGCAAGGTAGTGACTTAGAGCACGCATATCTTGCTGACCATAAAGACTTGCCATGTACCATGAGCCTACAATTTTTGATACGGAATGGTGCATTACATTTAATTGCTACAATGCGTAGCAATGATGCATGGCTCGGTACACCGTACGATATATTCGCATTTACTTGTTTGCAGCGATTAATCGCCGATGCATTAAATGTTAAGTACGGAACCTACACGCATCAAGTTGGTAGCATGCATCTGTACGAAAAGAATTGGCAAGCTGCCAAAGAATCACTGCTTGTTCCCATAGGTCGGCAGTATCGCGCTAACATAGACTTACGACATGACTGGCCGCGAGACATCGGAGTTTGGCGTTCACAAATCCAAACTGCGTTGTGTGCTGAAGGCAGGTATCGAAACGGGCTTAACGGAATCGCAGAACAACGTTCATTGGGCGAAGGAATGCTATACGATTTAGTGTCGTGTTGTGCTCGAAAGTTTGGTCATGATGAGAACGTAATCTTTTCACCGGTATTACGAAAGGGATTTGAAAATGCGAAGAAATAAATTTCAGCGAGTTCAACTGCCGCGAAAGTTTGGTCTGAACGCAGAGAATAGTGTGCTTATAACCTCGATGAAGGAATTAAAAATCAGTGACTTTGTGGGTCAACGAAATTCATTCAGCGTTCGAACATTTTATCGTGATGAACTGGGACCAAACTTAATAGCGCCGCACTTTCCAACGATACCCAAGTTCATACTACTTAAAAAAGCGTCCAAGTGGTTCGACACTGGCCTACAATTAATCGTTGCTGATAAAATTAACCCAAAGGATTGCGGGTTCAGAGGTTGCATTTTAATTCAAGAGCAAGGCACGGCTGTTATGGAAATTGCAAACGGACCCGGCACTGTACGAACAGTGACAAACGAAGGTAAGATTGACGAAACGATTGTTTATGCGGTAGGCCAAAAAATAAACTGCGGAAATAAACATGACCTTTGTGTATGGCACTGCCGAAGAACTGAGTTAAGAAATGTGATTTTTGAATTTTCGTATTACAATGTCCCAGTAGGTTGGAAACAAGAAAAGTTTATATGCTGGGAAATAACCGATGATGGTTCTGGGAAGAATCGCCTATTTAAGGAACAATAGCTATGAAACGGTATTTGAAAAAACTAAAAACGTTTATTCAAATGGGAAAGTTATTAGAGTCATTGTCGGTATGTAAGCGTTTACAAGTAGGTGCAATTATTTTTCCTACGGATTGCTCCGCAATATACTCGATTGGATATAACGGGCCATCGAAACATTTACCAAATGATTCTTGCAGTGGAGTGCCAGGTAACTGCGGATGCATTCATGCTGAACTTAACGCTGTTATAAAGTTCAACAACGACTTTGCAAAGCCGAGTTTATTATATACAACAAAGTCGCCTTGTGAAGCTTGTGCAAGGGCGATATTAAATTGCTCAAGTATCGTAGGTGTTATTTGGTCTGAAGAGTACAGAAGTTTAGATGGTGTAGACTTATTAAAAGAATGCAAACTTGATATTATCGACGAGTTAAATTTAAGAATAGAAACGCAGTTAGTACTATTAAAACATTGGAAGTCACTACGCTAAACTAAGGAACTATTATGCCAAGAGGATTTATAGGAACAGCAGGTCAAGAGCAACTAAAAATGATTAGCAAGAAATTTGGGCGTCTTTTAGTTTTGCATTATGACAAAGAAACATCTAAATTAAAAGGCTGTGATTATTATTTATGTCAATGTGATTGTGATACAAAAAAGATTATACAGGGAAACTATCTACGAATTGGGCATACAAAAAGTTGCGGGTGTTTACAACGAGAAGTGTCTAAAAGAAGAATAAGAAAATTTGATAAAACACATGATCGAACTGGCAAAAATAATTCAAATTATAGTACCGGATTTTGTGTAGAATCAAAGAGGTTTTGTGAGACTATTCGAGTTCGAGATAAAGTTTGTCAAATATGTGGTAAAATGAAAGAAGATAATGGTAGGAAGCTTTCAGCGCACCATCTTGACGGAAACCATTATAATAACGATCCAAAGAATGGAGTGCTATTGTGTAATAGTTGTCATGCAATAGTCACATGCAATGGAAATGTTTGGAGACCGAATCGTGTTACAATTTCCTAATGGCGGTCGATTAATTCAAAACTTAAGTGAACTGCCGAATCTTAAAAACGCGAAAGCGCTGTACCTTGATACGGAGACGACGTCTTTTGACTCAAATGAACCAGCGTTTAAACCGTATCATGGACATAGGATTTGCGGTATTGCCGCTACTGCAGATGATGTACCTGGAGCGTGGTACGTGCCGATAAGGTGTACACATGAAAAGTGGAATCTTCCGCTTGACCCTGTTTTGGACTGGGCAGAAGAACAAATAAACTCTTGCTACGAGTGGGTGAACCACAATGTTAAATTCGATGCACACTTTGCAAAGCAAGACGGGATCATTTTTAATTGTCGATTAGTCGATACTAATACACTTTCAAAAATTATTAATTCAGACCGCTTTGGTTATGAGTTAAATACCCTGTCGCGTGAATGGCTTGAAGAAGATACTTCAAAAAGTGAAGATAGACTAAAGGCGTACCTTGCTGGGTGCAAGAGTAAGAACTACGGCGACGTACCCGGAGACATTATTGGAGAGTACGCCTGTCAAGATGTTTTGACAAATAGGAAGTTGCATCGCTATATCTTAAGACGACGGCATGAGCAAACAGAAACGGTATGGGAAACAGAGATTTTATTAACTCCAGTTTTGTTTGATATGGAAGTTATTGGCCTTCACGTTGACCGACTTGAACTTCAGCAAAAACAATTAGTCACGCTTTATCGGTTGTCACAATTAGAAGAAGAGCTGCATAAACTCACAGGTTATGCGATTCGACCACATACGAATGCAGACTGCTATGAAGTACTATGTAATAAGTACGGTTTACCTATTTTAGGTCGTACTGAAAAACTTGAACCATCATTCGATAAAGCCGCATTGATTTCGTATCTTGCGCATCCACTTGTACAAGAATCAGAATTATTGACTACAATAGTGAACAAAGTCCAAGCATACCGAAAATTGCACACGCTTAACAGTTTATTTCTTACGACGTACCTTGAGCACGAAGTTAACGGTGTTATGCACCCAGATTATAATCAAATTGTGCGCACTGGTAGAATGTCTTGTCGTCGACCAAACTCTCAACAGTTATCTGAAGAAGCAAAAGAACTCGTACACCCGCCCGAAGGTCAAGAAATTATTAGTTGGGACTTTTCACAAATCGAATTCAGAATTATCGTACATTATATCAAAGATAAAAACGCAATTGTTGCTTATAATGAAAACCCAGATACTGACTTTCATAATTGGGTTGCAGAGATGTGTGGCATTCCACGAGGCCCAGCGAAAAACGTAAACTTTGCAATTGCATTCGGTGGTGGCAAGAAGAAAGTAGTTTCAATGCTCGCGTTAAACATGGAGCTTGTAGGTGGTCTTTTGAATAAAGTCGAAGAATTGGTTGCAGCCGGCAAGGTTCGAGAAGACCAACGCTTGCGAGTTTTTGAGATGCTTTGTTTTAAGCGTGGAGAGAATGTTTATCAAGAGTATCATAGCACGTTACCGGGTTTAAGAATTGCAACAACTGCCGCATCAAATAATCTTTTGAGTCGAGGTTATGTTTTTAATGCTTACGGTCGGCATCGTCATTTACCTGAGCAAGCGTCCTATCGTGCTTTTAATACTATCGTTCAGTCAACTGCCGCTGACGTTATGAAAGAACGAACCGTTGCACTCGCTCCACGGTATAATAAATTCATTCGCGATTTAGGAATTGACTTTTTCGCTTCAGTACATGATGAGACCGCTCAGTACAATCCTATAGGGCTATCAAAAGATGTCACTACCCTAAAGAAAATTAAAGATGAGATTGAAAACGTTACTTTCAAATTTCGTGTGCCTATGCGAACGTCATGTGGCACATCTGATAAAAATTGGAAAATAGCGTCGAAAGATAAAGCAGCTGAAATAAAATTTATTTAAGTTAATCCCATCGCCGTTATTGTCGATACTCTATTATATATGGTTAAATGCCGGTTAAATCAAGCGCCATTAAACTTTATTCAATTGCTCGATTGATTATACACGAGAATAGTAAAGTGCCTCCACGAGGCTTGTAGAGGCCTTAAACGTGAGATATAAAGCCATTGTTTATAACACTTTACGGATGCAGAAAAAATATGATAAATTTTAAGAAAAATTTTATTTTTTAGTTTACATTTTTATACTATATGGTATAATTGTAATTGAAATTGATTGATTGATAAGTTAATAATACGGTGCCAAAAACAAGGGCATGAGACTGTAGCAAATGTCGAATGGGCGGACGCCGAGATGCGACCCGGCTGAGAAGCACGCAAGAAATTCTGACGCTACGGTAAAATTCGATGGTATCAAAAATTTTTTTGAGTGACTGCTGCGAAGCGGACATGGGACTCTAAGTTGGACGGATAGAATATCCTGGGACTCTGAGTTGGACTACTGTCACTGCTGTTGCTTGTGAGCAAGCAGTAAAAGAATAAGTCACTAATCTCCTAAAGTCGAAACCCGCGAGAGCCATCTCGCGGTTCCACGGAAATTGGCAAACCGTGCTGATGAGACAAGCCAAACATTTTTATAGGAGATTGAATTATGGCAACAAAAAGAAACGACAAAATTAGCTGTGTTGAACTTGACACGATGAATCTCGACAGAAATTGTTACCTACAACAATATTGTCAAGACAACGATGTTGATGTTGAAGTTGTCCAAGAAGTTGGACCGGGTGGATGTTGGCCCGTAGTCAAATACACTGGAACGTTTGAAGAACTTTGTCAAATGATTCAAATGTTTTGGCAAGATCTTGACCTTTGTGAAAACATCGAAATTCTTGAAGATTAAAAGACGCGACACCGAGCAATCGAATATCATTGCTCGGACTCATGTTTTTTAACCTAACTATTTTTATAGGAGATATTAAAATGGCAAAGGTATTTATTCAAGCAGGCAGAAACGAAAACGTATTGCTTCACACATTTCATCAAGCTTGCAAAAAACATCATGGTGAATTTTTTGGCCATGCTGACAACGACGGACGATTGTTGTTTGGCTTCGCTAAAAAACACCAAGCGCTCAAATTCAAAAATGAATGTGGCATTGGTCAAGTTGCAAAATGAAAGTCGAAACGCGACACGGAAGTCGCGTCCACTGTTATAAGGCAGTGCTGATGAGACTCAGAAAAGTTTCAAAACCCCAAACATAGGAGATAGTAAAATGGCAAAGTCAACAAAGAAAACCACGGTCCGAACCAACACAAACATTGACACAACTCCCGGCACAGTCGCCAACCTGAAAGACATTGCAAAATCAATTTGCATCGTTGGAGTATCGGACGACATCATGGTGCGGTTTGCTCCACAAATCGTACGGGTTGCTGCTCGCATTGGAACGATTGCGAATAACGTCGAGAAGGCAATCATCCTCGAAGCGACTAAGGACGAACGCGAAGCAAAGAAAGCTGAGCGCATTACGAAACGTCGCGAGACGTTGGAAGCTCAACTCGCCGCCGTTCAAGCAAAGCTCGAAAAGTTGGATTCATAATAATCTCCAAGGATTGTAGTAATGTCACGGACGGCATGCAAGTCGAAACGCCCGATGATTACCTCATGTCGGGCGTCCACGAGTAAGAGCTCGTGCTGATGAGACAAGCCAAAACATTTTTATAGGAGATATTAAAATGAACGTAGAACTTACAAAAGAACAGGTTGAATATCTTTTCGAACTTTTACGCAAGACGAATTTTGTTACTGACAATCCTAACACAGAAGCAGTAATGATTGGCGACATCGAATTGCAATTGCAAAAAGCTGAAGAGAGTTGGAGTAAAGCGATGAAAAAGATTCGCACCGCTTTAATCAAACCAATCACATGCGATAATTGTGGATGCATCGACGAAGACGGTACAAAGTATTGTCAAGAATAGATTAAAGTCGAAACGCGGAATCCGTTCCGCGTCTGTCACTATAAGGTGACACTGATGAGACTCAGAAAAGTTTCAAAACTTCAAACATAGGAGATAGTACAATGGCAAAGTCAAACAAAAAAGCAATCACAGTCGAAGTCAAAACAGTAAAGGTCAACAAGAAACGCGAAGGCTTCAAGATTGCCAAAGAAGCGTATAACGTCGTCATGCCCGAAGGATTCAACTTCAAAGACTACAAACCTTTGAAGAAAAGAAACTTCACAACTGAGGCGCTCTACTATGACCACCGCGCCGAGGAAATGGCGTACAAGATGGCTGGCTTCAGAGCACAGGCCGAAGAGTGCCGAACGATGGGTTCAGCTGCTGACCGTCGCAAGAAGAAACAAATTGTACGCTTGAACAGCAAGATGAACGAACTCAAAGCGCAGCTCATCGCTCAAGGGATTGACGTTGAGGCTCTTATCGCTGCAGCCGCGGCTGAATAGCTGTTGGGCTACCACCAGCAAGAAGCTGGTTGGTCTATATTAAATCATGGATGATTGTCGAAACGCGGTGCAACGGACTGTACCGCGTCGTAGTGAGTGACTTCCACTGCCTGATGAGACAAGTCAAACATTTTTATAGGAGAAATAAAATGCTTACGGACGATGACATCTTCAAGCAGAGCGTAGCTTTGCAAAAAGAAGGCAGTGACACTGAAGAGCATGATGAATGCTTGATGATTTTTGTAAACACCTTTGGTGATGAGGGCGACAAGTGCTATGCAAGGGCGCTCATCGAACTGAATCGAATGATTGAAATCTTTTAAAATCGAAACGCGGAACGGAGTCCGCGTCCAACGGATTGGCGACCGTTGCTGATGAGACGGCCAACAACGAAATTTTTGAATAAGGAGCAAAATTTATGGCAAGAGTAAAACCCGCCGCTGAGCCGGCAAAACCAACCGTTAAGCCTACACCCGAAAAGGCGAAGAAGCACGGGCGAGTAGTCTTCGACCTTGTAGGCGACAAAAATCCCGAAGTGTACCCATTCAAAGAAGCCATGCCCGAAGGCTTC
>Ga0307378_10000694_pt1 | contig 57447 bp, 98 predicted proteins | sample UN1MG_FD_202238 | JGI IMG/M metagenome (GOLD analysis project Ga0307378, IMG submission 202238) | Soil microbial communities from Risofladan, Vaasa, Finland - UN-1 | ecosystem: Environmental > Terrestrial > Soil > Coastal area > Acid sulfate soil | place: Finland: Risofladan, Vaasa | collected... | reverse complement strand
TAAGTATTTACTGGAATTTTTACCATTGGAGCATAACCAGCAACAACGCCCCCCCTGCCCCTGCCCCTTCTGTTAGTGAGAAAGTAATATTCAACAACAGTCCAATCATCAATAGGTTTCAATCCTACCTCTTTTACGTTTAATTCCGTAGGAAGCGCATCGAAATCAACGCCTGAAAAATCAATCTTTGTCTCCCAGTTCTCGAATAATGGCGTGTATATATCTAATATAGTTGGTTTTACATCGAATATCTTTTTATCATCATCAAATTCACAGTCATTTATACCAAAATATCCTTCTATTTCCAATGAATCCGATACTAACTTTACTTTGACCTCAAAGGTTGGCTTATAAGAATTTACAATATCATAAAGCCTGTACACGTCATCACCAGTGGATTCGTACATTTGTGTGTCATTGGATACAGAGAGCTTTCCCCATGAATACCGAAAGATATATCTCGTTATACCGGAAGCATCCCCGCCCCTACGGAACGGTTCTATCTTATCCGGGTAAAATTCATTGTACCCATCGCCTATATCTATGTACATCTTATGTCTCATTCCTTGTGCTTATATAGTCTTGTTCGGTGAATTCTATTGTCATGGAGATCCCATCGTCAAAAGAAATGCTGTCCGTTTTTTCAAAATTTATATCTATCCCTATGTAAGAAATCCCGTCATAAATAAAAGTAACAGTGCCGTTTGTATCCAATACCCTTAACCCTGTAAGGAACTTGAATGCATCCACTCCGCCGAGCATTTCGTATTTTTGCTTAATGACCCTTGTTGTAAATACAGACAAATCACCATAGGTCCTTTCCTTCCCTGTTTCTTTTATACTTTCGTTCACAACGGGGTTGTTTGTTTTCAAAAGGCAGGAATACGTGAATGCATCCACTTCATATGTTGAACCAATAGTGATCGCTTGGCTGACAGCGGTTATTTCCAATAGCCCTATTTCTTTCCTGTTAACCAATGTGTCATCGACCCATTTGTAAACCTCGGAATAAAAAATATCGCCCCCTGCAATTATCTTTGTGTAATAACAACCATCTTCGCCACCGACCGTTTGTTTGTTTTCTATCTTTAAAATCTTTTTAGAACCGGAAACGGAAACGACAACAGGAAAAGTTGCACCGAACGGTGTATCGTCTATTGCATTATACACTTGTGCGGTTGCAGATGAAGCACTGGTATCGGAGATCAATATAAATGAAGGTAATATATCTGTCTTAAAATAAACAAATATCATATTGTCGAGCCTTTCCCATCTTTGAAGGCTTTTGCTCTCGTAATATTGCAACGTATTATATCCTTGAAGCATATACCCCCCTGAAATTTTTCCTCGTTACTATTTTGTATCCATCACGGTACGTTATATCATCCTTGTCCCTTATCTCCCTTAAATATCTTTCTGATTTTAACATGTCATGTCTTTCGTATGCCGATTTTTTAGCCTCCACTGCAAGCATTTTTTGGGTCATGTCGTGCGGTATTATCTCAGTACCTTTTGGAACGTCCATCATTGTCGGGTATGCACTTGTCAAGAAAGACTTGCCACTTGGAAGTACAGCGAGTTCACTTCCACCTTTTTTCGTAAGCGTTTTATCGCCTTTCTTATCACCTACGATTATACCTCCATCTTTATCCGTAATACCGCCTTCCGCAAATGTAGGCACTGGCGTGCTTAGTACCGTTGCGAGTTGTATGGCACCTATAGAACCTGCAAGTATCGAAAGCGCAAGACCTGGAAAACCGCTCGGGTTAGCCAAGAACCCTATTATCGCTTGAGCCGTGTTTGTTATGATATTAAATGCAGACTGTGCCTTCTGTGCGTTTGCTTGCCTTCTTTTTATATCCGCACTTTTCTTTTCAAATTTCCTTTCAGCCTTTATCCTTTGTTCCGTATTCGACCCTGCAAGCGCAACCTCAAAATTCTTTGCCTGTTCTGCGGCGGCGAGTTGGTTCTCGAACGATGCTATGACCGCATTGAACAGTTCGTTTATGAATTCCTTTGATTTTTCGGACAGTAATTTCCTTTCTTCGGCTATCTTTTCAGCGGTCTTTTTGTCGTCCTCTACGATGTTTTTGTTTTTTTGTGATTCAAGGTTAAGTATCTGCTGCGAAATTTTTGCGTATTCATCTGAATCTTGATCGTAAAGCAATTGCTTTTTCTTTAGCGAATCAATTTGTATTTTAAGTATCTCATCCTGTAAATTCTGTTCTATTTCTTCTATGTTCTTTGTGAACTCTTTATGTGTTATCTCTCTATCTTTAAATCTTTGGAGTTCGCTGTTTATAAGATTTGATGCCGTTTTTTCTACAGAAAGTACACGATCCATTCCTTCGGTTTCTATATCGGAAGCCTCTTTTTTCAAAATCCTTTTTTTTTCTTCCGATGTTCTTTTGGCTTCGTCTATTTCTTGCTCAGATTGTTCTTTTGCGATACCTTCATAAAGTTTTGCAATATCTGTCCTTATCTTCGCCTGTGCGCTTGCATCATCTTTTGATAGTTTTAAAAGTTTTTTGCTGAGTCCTATTTCAAGTTCCAATAGTGCGATATTGTTCTCCCTTCGCTGATCTTGTATGAAATTGTTCATGAATTCCTCTGATGCTCCTTTTTTTTGTAGTTTTTCTATACTGAACTTCAAATCAAGTTCTTGCATCGCTTTTTCTTCTGAAAGCAATTGTTTGTTTATTTCTCTTTGTATAGATATAGCATCTCCGCCTTTTTTGTCCCTTACCCTTGAAAGTTCAAGCTCAATTTCTATCCTTGCTTGTGGGTCTTTGTATTTCTTTCGGAGTTCTTTAAGGAATTTTTCATAAGTACCGAAGTCGGCAGCCGTGAAACTTTTCTTTATACCCTCTATTGTGATTTTTTCATTATCGGATACCCATTTTTTTAGGTCTCCTGATGTAAGTGATGTAAACTTGGTAAATATTTTTTCCGCTCCTTTTAAATTATTTTTAAACTTATCTAAATCAAAGCCCTTAGACGTTTCATTTGCTTTGATCCAAGCAAAAAGACTTGTTGTTATTCTTTTTGTTTCATCATCTAAGTCTTTATATGAATTTGCAAGTTCGAAGGTTGATCTATCGACCTTAATCATATTTAATTCAGTGTCAACAAGACCTGCAATAAAACCAGTTGCAGATATTTTCCCATCTGCATATTGTCTTGATAAATCTTTAAATTTTGCAATTTTTTTCTCTATATCAAAAGGCGTAAGTCCGACCTTTCCTTCTTTTTTCCTTTCTTCGTTATATTCTTCAAAACGATCCCTTAACTCAGATATAGCAACAGCCTCCCTATCCCTTTGACTTCTATTTGCTTCACTGATCTCAACTTCATACTGCATCCTCCTTATCTTTCCTTCTTCTTCTTCTTTTAATTCTTTTTCTAATTTAAGAATATCCTCGATGTTTGTCTTCTCGTCAATAATATAACCAAGATACTTTGCATACGTTTTATTAAATTCCTGTTTTGCCAATTTCCATTCATTTGTCCCTTTTGCTGCGTTTTTTAAAGATGCAAATATTAAATCTAACTTTTTTTGGCTTTCACTTACTTGGTTGTCAAACGATTTTAATTCTTCTTTTGCTTCCTTTGTTTTAATAATAAACGGTAATAATACAGATACAGCAACACCTATAAGCGTTATAATAGTCCCTATCCCACTTGTCATAAATGCAGCCCTTAGTGCAATAAACGCATTCTTTACTTTTGTCGTAGCAATTGTCAGCACGGCCTGTGCAACAGTAATTCCTCTTGTAACAGCGATATAGCGTATAGATGCGTTTGTGGTTAGCTTTAATCCTATCCTGTATGCCGTATAAATAATAGTCAGATTTATAACGACCTTTCCGAGTTTTACCAATAAGTTTATATTTTCACCAATCCACCTAACAAATCCAGATAACTGGTTAAGTACTCCCTTAAAAAAATCAGCACCGTCCATTAGTTTTATGAATTCGATCCATGCGGTTCTTAGCCTATTCTGTGCAGCTATCAAAGTGTCAACGGTCTTTACGCTATCAAGTCCATATGCTTCTTCTAAGGCTATTATGAATTTAGGCAATGCTTCTTCTGCGAGCACCTCCCCTGCACGGAGCATTTTATTAAGTCCCCTGGTGTTCGTTCCCAAAGCTTTTGCCATGATCTGAAACGCACCCGGCAAACGTTCTCCTAGCTGTCTCCTGAGCTCTTCGGTCGTCACGGTCCCTTTTGAGATCATCTGCTCCAAGGCAAGGTACACGCCCCTTAGTTCATCTGTCTTTAAGCCTAAAACGGCAGACGCCTTTGAAACGCTATCGAATATCTTCTGTGTTTGGATAGCGGTTAAATTACTTGAATTCGTGGCAGCCCTGAATTTTGTATACCTTTCCGTTACAGCGACAAGGTCAAGCCCATAGTCAACGATTATCCGCGACAGGAATTCCTGTGTTTGTGCAAATTCCACTTGGCTCTGAATGACCCTCTTTTGTGCAAACCCTATGGCATCCAAAGTCTTTGTTACCTTGAATATATCTTGAAACCCACGTATAACAGTCTGTACGCCTAAATATGCCACCGCAAGGTTTCTGAGCTGTGCGGCCATGAGCTTAAAACCATTTCTAAGACCACCTGAACTTTTTGCTATTCCGAGTTCTGCACGTGCCTGATCCCTTAATGTTTTATTTAATTGCTGCCTTTTGACCTGTTGTTTTACAAGCTCTGATGTCATTCCTTTTTGCGCGAGCCTATTCTGTTCAATGACTTTTCTAAGCCTTTCCCTTATCCTTGCGCCCTCTGATGCGGTTTTGTTGTTTTTCTTTCCGGCACTCCCTGATTTCGTCATGGATTTTGTATGGCTATCTATACTGGTGGTGAGCTTTTTTATTGAAGCATTGTAACTTTCGTTCAATAAAGCACCTTTTTTTGAAAGTTCGTTGAGTTCTTTTAAGCCACCTGACGATTTTATATCCTTGGAGATATTGGCAAGTTCCAATGGTATTCTCTGCAACTGCTTTATAAGTTGGTCTACACCTGATCTAATGCCATCAGAATCAAAAAACGTATCTTTTCCTATCTTTCCTTTTGACATATCTTATTTTTTTTGCGCCATTTGCCTTTTTTTCAATGTTTTTTCGTAGGCTATCCATCTTGAAACAGTTGTATTTTCGATGTCGAGCTGTCCTTTTATTACTCCCCATTCGTTTAACATCGCCTCAAAATCTGTCAATATTTCCCAAAAAGAGGTACTTTCCGCTTCATTCAATATTTCGTTTTCTATCAGAATCCTGGAAAACTTCGTCATTTTCACGCCTATGTGCTGCCTTACCTTTTCTACGTCCTTGCCGTCCCTTACCTCATAACCGAAATCCTTGAAACTTTCATGTATTTGTCCAGTCATTTCGTAATAAGCGATACACATCTTGCATGCGCTTATCTCGATCTCAAGTAGCCTTATCCTCTTTTGTTTCTTTAGGAACGCCTTGTATTTCTGTTTGTCCTTCTCCTTCCAGTACTGCTCTTTTAAGTTCTCCCAAGTTTCTTCCAGTTTTTTCGCGCTTACCCTTACGTTCTTTTTTTTCAATAGGTTCAAGTTCCCTGTCTCCATTATCTTGAAGAACGGTTTTACGAGCAGGTCTTCTATCGAATCGTACAGTAACGACTGTTTTTGGGTGTTTTTCTTCCGAAAAATCAAAACAAACCCCGATACCTTGTTTTTCAATTTTGAAAACATATACATCTTTTTTTTCGTTATTTGCATAATTCTGTGCAAGCCTCGTTATATAATCAATGTCCTTTTGCTTTTTTTTGTTCGTTACGATTGGTTTCATAATACTTCTTTTATCATTTTTTTCCATATTGTATAAACTTCTTTCTTGACAAGCCCGTTATTATGCTGTTCCTCTAGTAAAGCAAGCCTCTTTTTTAATTTAGACCTGTACCTTTTGAAAAACAGCCATATCAAAGGCCTGAACAACCATCCTTTTGGATAGCCTTTTTTTAGTTCTGTTACATACATAACATATCTATATCCCAAGTTTTCCATATATATCATTTTTTATCAATGGTATTAACTCATCTATAAATAATTGCAAATTTTCTTCGTTCAGCACCAATGCGTTGTCCAGACTTCCTGTGTTCATCTCTATTTCAGGTTCTTTCGGATCTGTCGACCATATTTCTATGCTATCGGATGTTACTTTTGCCGTTAGGCTTTTATGGTACGTACCGTCAAAATATAGGTCGTAGTTTGGATCACTCCCACCTTTGAAAAGCCCCATGTCGAATTTTAGGTCGACATAATACTTCCCGATTTCACTTTTTGAGTACGTGCCTATCGGCGTACCGTCCGACCTTTCCCCTGACAAAAGCTGAGAACGGACAAGATCGAGTAAAAATTCGATCCTTTGGTTTATTGTATTGTCCAATATCATGTCAATATCAATCGACCTCGCCCGTGCTATCAGCGTTTCTATCATGGAGTTACAGTTACAGTAACAGCGCCACTTGATTTTATAAGCAAATTTTGTGTCGTCATGTCAGCTGGTGCATCTAAATCGACAATATCAGTAGTAATAAGACCAGTAGTGGCAAAAGTATAAGTTCCATCTCCATTATCCACGACACTATCCAAAGTACCTGTCCCTGTAATTGAAAAATCATCAAGTACAGTCCCGGTTATCGGATAACTTTTACCGTACACGGTTCCATATATGCTTATCGTCAACTCAGTTGCAGAAGCAGTTCCGACTTGTTCGAGATCGACCTCTGTAAGACCGTCAAGTTCCGTAACGTCCCAATCGACTTCCATCGCATAATCGAACCCGTTAAGGTCTTTATAGTTTTTTACGTCAACGTGGATAGGGATCATAGAAGATTCACTAGTAGTGCTAAGTCTCTCCTTGTCAACGACAAGTTCCGAAATCCTTATCCCTTCTACATTTGTTCCACCGTCAATGGAGCGACCCCTGATAACGTCATTTGCATATACAAAGAAAAACTTTTGCGTAAATCCCATAAATGATTGCAATTGCTTCTTTTGTTCTTGGTTTTTGTTGAATTCCACAGAAAAACGATATACTCCATGTTTGATGAACGAGCGTTTATCGTTATCGTATTCTTGGTATTTAACCTCTGTAGGATTAACTAAAAATGCCTTTAAATCCATTATAGGGAATATATTCCCTGCATTTATAGCTTCGTACCATTTATCTTTGTCCAAAAAGTCGGCTGCGCTCATAGAGAAGCCGTCCTTTGCCAAGATGATACCTTCCGGATCACCAAAAATTGCCTTTGTAGTGCAATATTTACTTCCGGTATTCCCTGTTAATAAACAATCCATAGTTTTATTTTTTTAAATTATACATTTTTTTGAATCTATTTTGAGTTCTGTTATCCGTATCTGTATGGCGTCCAACGGGTCATTTGTGATGTTTTTGATATTCCCGTATTTTGAAGTGCTTCCCCAAAACGGCATTTCTTTGCGTTTTAGGTTGATTTTCGGATAGACACCGATAAAATATTTAGAACTCTTTATTTTTTTCTTTAATTCCTCGAATAGAGGATATAGAATGGGTATAATGTTATTTTCGTACCTTTCTTTTGATGAGTATTCTTCCTGGGTATTGTTTATTATCACCAAAAAAAGATTTCTCACGATACCTTCTACGATCGGATCGCCCTCGTCTATTTCAATATCCGTGACAAGTGCTATCAATGGGTATTTCTTATAACTGTAAGGTGCGGTTTCCGTGTCCATTTTTATCAGTTTGTTCGATATTTCCTTTAAATGCCCATAATCATAATAAGGGCTTTGTGAAACCCAAGAACCAGAAAGCCCTGTGCCTTCCACTGAAAAACCAATAGTGCTGACATTAAAAACAGTATAATCAGCACCGTTGATGACCACGACTTCGTTTTCAGATAAAGCGTTTACGCTTTGCATAACCGAAATACCGTCAGTTTCCACTACGGAACCAATAACTCCAGTTTCCCTCATGCTAGCCACGAGTTCATCGAAAACATTTGTCAATATAGTGCTAGAAACCTCCAATTACAACATCCTCCCTTTTAGTGAATATCCAATTATCATAATTATCAAAGTTGGCCAACAAAAAATTGTACGCCGATGGCTTTTCGTTAAAATGCATGGTAGGTTCATGGGCATAATCGCAAACCCAGTCAGGTGCTTTTCCATAAAGCTCTAAAAAACGCCTCCATGCGCCAACCATTTTCCTTTCTCCCGTAACCGCACTTGAGTTTTCCGAACTTGCCGCTCCGACACCTATACTTGTCAACGTCTGCATCCTTTTACTTACCCAGTTTGCATAAACATAATAAGCTATTAGCGAATCTTTTTCCGAATTTTCAAAGCCGTTCCATCTTGTGTTTACGGTACGGCCGCAAAATTCAAAAGAAAAATCAGCCCCATCCCTTAAATCCGTCCATTTCGCTTCCGGGGTTTCTCCTGCTATACCTGTAATATATGCGGCATAAAGTTCGTAACCCAAAAGGTCTGTGAGGATTTCCTTTTCATAAAAAAGTATATCCACATCAAGTTCTGCGATAACAGGTGCTTGGTTAAGGTTCGGGATCGCTATTTCCCTGATAAAATATGATTTATCTATGCTCATGCCTCAAAAGATTTCAACTTTTTTAAATAAGCTGCAATGACGGTCTTTCTGTCATCGCCATCGAACTTTTTAAGTTCATAAATAGAGGCACAAGCTTCTATCATCGGGATTATCTTCCTTACAGAAAATTCGTGATCCGATTCCTGATTTGGAAAATTAGAGATACAAGTTTTTTCGGTTACGGAAATATCGTCTTCCACTAAAGAAAAAGAAATCCCCGATCTGCTCGCCCGTATCCTATTTTCCCGTACTATCAGCTTCAACTGATTTATACTTCCGGTAATTATCAGTTTCGCCATATTAATACTTTCTTTTCATACCAAGTTCGCCCGTAAAATCCGTCACTCCCGTTCCCGAACTAACTAATTTTTGCCTATAATATCTCCAATACGCATCTGCATACGTATATGTCTTTACGGCGATAGTTCCTGCGTTGTTTACGGTATCAGCGGCAGTTTGAAGGTCAAAATAAACAGTACCGTCAAGACTCCCTTGAGGTGTTGCCAATACAGTTGCTGTTCCGGTATTGTTTACCGGGACGAGCGTCAATGTAACGGCATGGTTCCTTGTTATGGGGTCTGGTGAATCCAAGACAAGGTAAACCGTTTCTGCGTCCAATGTTGAATCGGCAGCAAAAGAAACATAACTATTTGTCGATTGGGCTGTTGCACCAAAAGAAAATAATAATATAACGAATAATAAAATCAATATTTTTTTCATAACTTCTAATTTTTAAATTGCATCAGGTTTAAGTAATTGTGCTTTTGCAGTGCTGAACTTTCCGAATATGAACCAATAAGGATTATAGATTGGGAAAATTATTTCTTCTTCTATGACCACAACGATTTCATTTTTCTTAACAGACTCAACATCTTCAACAAATTGGATGTTCAAAGGTGTAAACTCTTTTAATTCAAGGCCATTTCTTGAAAAATCACCGCAAATCCACTTGCCATAAGGCATTGCTGTAGTTGTAACAACCGGCTTCCCGTTTACGCTTGCAATTTTACCGCTCGCATCTTTCGTGATATTTAGGTAATTGCTGTCAGTTGCTTTAAGTAGTCCCATTTGGGTTGATTGGCTTGGGTGTATAACATACCCACTGTTCATGTATTCCCCAGCCTCAAGATTTGCATCTGCGACAGCCAGTACATCATATTCTTGTGCAGCTTCTATCTCAAGATAGAAAGGAGAAGAAGAAGAACCAGTCCAATTTGCAACGTTCCCTAAAGTTTCTGCAACATAAGCAAGGTCGATAATTACCTGAGTAGCGTTGATGACCTCAGCCGAGGTATGTGTATCGTTATACGTGGCTTCGGTAGCATTTGCAATTGTTAGGTTGTCCCCGTTTTTCATTCCATGTGCAGCATTGAACGTAATAAGCGCCTGTGTTCCGCTATTATAAGTTGCAACACTTAAAAAAGCTGCGGCAGCATATGTATTTGGGATTAAATTGAACGCCCGGGCATCATTAGCAAGTCCTTTTACATTATTTCCTGCACCGTCACCAAATAGTAATTGAACATCCTCTACGAATAGGGTTGAATCAGGAAGTTTAGAAAGAACTTTATCTAATACAAATTTTAATCCATTGACTTTTATTTCACGTTTTGAAATCCTCATCGAATTCGCAATACGTTTGATCGTCCATGTATTCTCTTTTGATTTGAATACACTTTCAGGAGCTTCGCCATTTTCAGCAAGCATAACAGCACCGAGGGTAAGGGCATCGGTAAAGTCATAAACCTGACCAGCAACTATTTGAGCTTGATTTGTCATCCCAACGTTAATAATGTCCCTTACATGAGACCTGCGTGTTGGAGCATCATCCCTAACCATATCCGAGACCTCACTAATCATAACCGTACCTGTATGGCTCGATGTGTCAACAGTAGCTTTCTCAACATTCCCTGCATCCTCTCCTTTTTGAGACCCAAGCTTTTTAAGTTGAACCCTCCCATCAAGTTGATCTAAGAACATCTTGGAGGAGTTGCCAGTGAACCCACGATTTTCAAAATTTTTAAATTCGGTGGAATATAAAGCATTTGTTATTAACGCTTTTAATTGATCCTCCCTTGTCGCTTTGCGCCTTACATCAGGGATTTTGTTTTCACCCATAGACTTAATTGTAATTCCTTGTTCCCTGGCAATTTCTTTGATTTCATCAGCAAGTTCGGTAACGTCCTTGACTTCTTTTTTCAATCCGTCAATCGTTTCCGTGTACTTTGAAAGTGCCTCTTTGTCCAATCCTTTAACACTATCTGCAAAATCAGTTTTGATTTTGTCAATTTCTGCTTGTGTTAAAAAATCCTTGGTTTTTTCATCCATTTTCTTTTCAAAATCCTCAATCAGTTTATTTGTTTGGGATTTGTTTGTTTCTGCGGTGTATGCGGCAAGTTGATCCACATCCAAGCCTTTTATTTGCTCGTCTGTGAGTTCCGCAAATTTACCGTCCTTGATCCAAATTTTTTCCATTTCATTGTTTTTTTAAGTAATTAAAATAAAACTCCTTTTGTTGAGTGTCGTTAGACGGCTCTTTTTGAGTGCTTTCCAGCGGCTCTTTATTGTTTTCAAGGGTAGGCGTAGCAAAATTGCTCCCTAACGGGACTGCGCTCCCCTCTATAATTTTCGCTTCCGTAACAGCCCAGAAATATCCTTTTTCGATAGCAAGGTCTTTATTCGCGATTTCATCAATGTATTTTTCCCAAAGAGCAAAAGCGCTAACACGATCTTCGTCATTTACCGCCAATCCAATTTTTACATACCTCATACCTACCGAATGGTTCTTTATAAATCCTTTAGCATATTGTTCAAACATAAATTCGTTCCTGCTCCTTTTTATGGTCGCATCAAAAACAAGGGCTTGTGTGCTGCCATCCAAATCAAATCCAAGCGATTTCCATGTAAAAGTTTTAACAAAAGCATTAAGGTCTTCTGAATCCGCTATTATTTTATCGAATTTCATTATATGCTCCTGTAAAAACATAATCATCTTATTTTCTTTTAGGCTCTTATTCCACAAGTTAGGAATGTGTACGTCATCATGGCTGTCCATTAAATTAGTGGTATTGATAACTACCCTTACCTTGATCTCGTCCAATCCAGATACATCAATAGGTTCATTCGCCTTCACCTCCACTTCTTTTTTATCATTAATTGACGAAACATAAAAAACGCCATCAGATTCCTTTGCAATAGCTTTTTTCTGCGCTATCAACATATCTTTTTCTGTTTCAAGGAAATCAAATAATTCCTTTCGTGTTTCAAATTCAGGTATTTCAATTCTTTTCTGTGCCATTTTTATAAATTATTTTGTTTTCTTTCAAAATCTTTTTTTTCTTTTCTATTGCTTTTTCCAAGGCTTTTTTGTCGACTTTGTTTTTCATTGTTTTATTTTTTTGGTACATCCTGTATGATATTCCCTGTTATTATAGCTTGTTGTTCTGTGGACAAATCCCAAATCCTTTTGTCGCCAAATTCTGGATCGGAAGGAAGCCCCATTGCTTCGAGCCATTGATTATAAGTTATCGTCCCAGATTTGAACATGTCCCTATAAGCTATGTTTATGTTCCTGTTCTTAATGGACTCATCTTTTTTGTCCTCTTGCAAAAAGTCCAAATGGTCGAAGCTCGCCTTGAACCTCATCCCAAACTTTTCCGTTTTCAAAAATTCGTTCAAATCATCTGCCGTATCTTTGCTTTCGGGGATTATCGTTTGTGTATAAAGCCTTTTCAAAAGTTCTTTTTCAGCTTCTTTTCCAGAACCGCTCATGTACAGCCTGACCAGCCCTTCCGGTACTTGCGTTACTTGGGCAATGGTTATCATCGTTTGGTATGTTTCCTCGTGCAACATAAGGTCTTTTGGCGAAAACGCTATATTTTGGTACAGCAACGGCTCTGATGCTACTATATATTGTTTTTGGTCTTCCATTGCACCATAATTATCAAGCCTTGCCTGTGCGGATTCCCTCTCTTTGTCGGTCAACGGATAAGAACCCATGCCGTCTTTTTTGCCAGAAGTTAAAATTCCCCTTGCACCCAATTTTTTTGTCGTTATGTTCCTTCCCTCTAAAGAGAGGATGTAATTTGTTATCTCCTTTTTTACGCTCAACAGCTTGGATTTGGAATTAACATTATAGTTCCCGTACAAATCTGAAATACCAAGCGAACCGTAAATATCGTCAAAGAACGAAACATCCGAATCCGACCTGTCCAATATTGTATTTGGTTCAAATGTCTTTGCGTTCATGCCGTTATACCGCAATTCGTACCTTTTTATAATATCAGACCTATTGTTTTGGTCGAATAGCCTTCCCGTATATATAGGTCGCATATATTGAGATGGCAACGGCATCAGCGTTGCTATATTTGTTCCGTTTATATCAAAACCTGCCGGAACATTGGCATATACAAAACTCCTTCCCCATATTTCCTTGTAAAGCCCAACCAAACGGAGGAATTCCCATGTTCCCTGTATCGGGTTCGGGCGTTCTATCAGTTTGATTATTCTTTTCTGGTCCCTGCTTGCGTTCTCGGTGGTAATAAGCTCACCGTTGAGATCGACAGGCGTAAGTTTCATGTTCGCTTTTGCGTTTGCTTTTATATCCATTACGATCCTTATGGCAGAAACTTTGTTATACAACAAGGAAAGGTCTGCAAAATCCATCCAATTAGCATTATAATTGCCGTACATGCTCGAAAAAAACGACCCCCTCCTGAAAAAAGGGAATTTATTTTGCAAATAAATCAAATCTTTTAATTTAAAGTATCACTTTAAGTAAATATTATAAATAACTACAAATATACAACTTACAAATACAAAAAACAAAATTAAAAAATAAATTTGTTTTAAACTCCTTGTTTTATTATATTTGCACATAGCTAAAGTAATGCTTTAAGTAAACTTTTCAACTCTATGAAAAAGAAGAAAATGACTCATCAGGAGGTCGGGAAAAAATTCCACAGGCAAAAAGTATTCAAATCACCAGAAGAACTTGAATCCTTGTTTTTTGAATACAAAGAACATTGTGAGGAAACCCCGTTGTCCAGAAACGAAATGATAAAGTCCGGGCAGAACGCAGGAAAAACATTCCCCGTAGAGATGCCTCACATAATGACAATGGATGGGTTTGCTTTGTTCGTAGGCTACACAAAGATCACGCTATATAATTACGGGACGATGGAAGACCGTTCAGAATTCCACGACACTTACAATAAAATAAAAGAGTATATAGACGACCATCAGATCCAACATGCCGTTATAGGGAATTATAACGAAAGGATAATAATGGCCAAACAGGGATTGAAAGACAAAAAAGAACTTGGAGGGAAAATAAGCCTTATATTCGACAAAGATGATGAAGGACTCTAACGCACCTGTTGGAAAGTTCAAAAAAACGGAAGACCAGAAAAAAGCCGTTAAACTCTTGGGTGGGGCCGCAAAGCACGTTATGCTATATGGGGGATCAAGGTCTGGAAAAACCTTTATACTCGTTTATTCCATAATACTAAGGGCATTAAAGAAAGTATCAAAGCACGTCATATTGAGGGCGACGTTTTCGCATGCGATCACCTCGATATGGCATCAAACATTACCAAAGGTTATGGACATATGCTTCCCGAACCTTCCTTATTACGGGAACAAATCACATTGGTACATACAATTGCCTAACGGAAGCGAAATATGGGTCGGAGGACTGGACGACAAAGAAAGGACAGAGAAGATACTCGGGACCGAGTATTCAACCATATATTTCAATGAATGCTCACAAATTTCCTATAAATCAATATTGATAGCAAGAACGAGGCTTGCAGAAAACTCAGGTCTCAAGAACAAATTTTATTACGATTGCAACCCACCATTGAAAACTCATTGGACATACAAGATATTCGAGCTTGGGATAGAACCTGTCAGCAATCCTTTGATAAAAACAAAAACATTGCTCGACAAAAGCCTTTATTCCTCGATGATGATGCACCCATCGGGAAATGCAGAAAACCTTGAAGGTGATTTTATAGAAGAACTGAACCGTTTGCCGGAAGAAGAAAGAAAACGTTTTTTGGACGGAGAATATGGTGAAATATCCGACAGGTGCATAATGAAAAACTGGTCCGTAGGTGGCGAAATAGAATGGAGGGGCGGAGAGCCTTTTATAGATGGCGAACATTTAAGGAGAATACCATCTGGTCTCGACTTCGGGTTCAGCCCACATCCCGCAACACTGATAGACCTTTACCTGCTCGGAGACCACACGATAGTATGGGACGAAATATTCTACCAAACAGGGCTTACCGCCGTGCAAAGCGATTCAATGCTCCCTCACAGCATTCAGAACAAGCTCGAAGAACTGGATTTCGACAAAGATCATTTGATAGTTGCCGATTCTTCGAGGAACGATAGCATAATGGAACTCAGGAACTCAGGGTTCAACGTATTCGCATCGGACAAACCAAAAATAATAGACGGTATAAACATGCTCCTTTCGTTCAACCATATACTTACATCAAGTTCGGAAAACATAAAGAACGAATTCGAGAACTATGTAAGGGCGATAGATAAGAACGGGACAATACTCCCCGATCCGATCAAAGAACACGATCACGCAATAGATGCAGGGAAATATTCTATATGGATGAAAGGGAGGCTGTGGTAATATTATGGGAGATTATCGAATCCAATCACAATTGTTCATGCCTATAATTTTAAAATCAATAAATCACGTTGCTTTCCTGACATAAACGTCCCAGCCGTTGACGTGCATGTTCTTGCCTGAACGCCACCACCTGCGAACGGTCTCCGGGTTTCTCCCAATAACGGAAGCGACCTCGACGGCATTGCCATGGAAAAATTTACCTTCTTTTATCGCAACAACTTGCATCATAATAGTTTACAAAGATTACTTAAAGTGATACTTCATGGTAAACATGCTTTTCGATGTAATAAAATCCCAAATACTCCTTTATCCTGTACCTGGGTTTTGTTTTGCCTACTATTCTTATTCAAACCCACCATTATGATGAACGCATCCAAAGTCTTTGCCCGTAATTGGGCTGTAAGTTATTTCAACCATATCAAGTTCTGTTACCTTGTCGCTATTTTCATAGTAGTTTGGGTGTCTATTCCATTTTTCACTTTGGCAAAATCCATATCCTTCTCGGTGTGTCATTTTGTCCCAACTTTTGCAATCTTTACAGTTTTTCATATCAATAAATTAACGGTTGGTAACAATGTTTTTCCTTCGCAATTTTTCTCCACCCATTCCCTTATATTTCTCACTTTAAAAGTCCATTTATTCAAAGGGCATTTTATGTAATCAAACATCGGCACTGTGGGTAACAATGTATATAATCCATTGCTACTTTTTGCTTGTTCGCCTGAAATCATAATCACCTGTCTATTAGTGTATATCTTCATTTTATTGCAATAAAAGTGAACTATATAACATAGTTACCGTGCATTGCTCTAAAATTAATTAGTAGCAATCTTTGAGCGTCACATCTTTTAAGGAGAAGCAACGACACGGTAACAAAGTGTATAAAAAATACTACTGTATCTCTCGTATCTACTTTGCTGCGTAATTGAAGCAATAAAATTTACTTAGCTCTTGCTTCAATCATTGCATCAGCATACTTATACCTTATTGCAGCTTGGTATTTTAGGCTAAATTCAATAAGGCTTATCTCATCATTAAAGTCAACATCAATATCAAATTCTTTTGCAACTTTCTCCATAGTTTCTTGTGCGTTAAGCGTTGGCAATGCTTCTTTTGGCATTTTCATTGCTAATTCGTCTCTTAATTCATTTGTTGTTTTCATAATCGTAAATTTTATTTGTACTCGTTTATAATTTTTAGGGTTAATCCCGTACTTTTCATACACAAACCGTTAGCGGTAATAATTAGTACAGTGTATCTGTTACAACTTTGTACAAAATATCACCACGTTCTATACTTCCATCTTTTTCCCAACTTCTTATTTCATCATTAGTTAGGTGCCATATTTCACTGTTAGCTTTTTTAAGTATCTTCTTAAAATTATTACTACCGCTAACATGCGGTAATAATTCATTTGCTTGTGGTATGCTCGAAGGTTTAGCCAACGCATTCATCGCATCCTGCAATATAGCTAAGCGTTCTTTTTGCCGTTCCTGCACTTCTTCATCTTTTTGTTCAACAGCTAATGTAAGTTCATAACTATCATCAACTAATTTTTCTCTTAAAATCTGTATAGCATATCCAAAATCCATCGCTCGTAAATTGTTAAGTTAATACTACGCTCCTAATTTCGTGGTGATTCGAGGAGCAAACGAATCATACCGCTGTCCGTTATGGGTAATACTATTCGTACCCATATTCAGAGCTTATCTCTTCCATTAATTCTTTTGGCGTTTCACAAACGAAAGTTTCTCTCCAGCTTCTATAACACCACACTTCACATAACCATTTATCATTCTGCCACCAAACTTTTCCGTTAAAGTTCCAACCAGCATACCTACTAAATAATTCCTTACCTTTAATTGCTTTTGCACTTTCTTCTACTACACGCCCGTCAAAGTTTGACATAATCTCTTCGCCTTCATATTCAGAGAAACTTTCTGGCATTCTATAAGTACTACCCATAACTATGTTATATAGTGCATGGCTGTTGGGGTTTTAAAGTTTCGTTTTTCATATCAATATTTGTTTAAATTTATAACTATGTAGCTTTTATCAGGCAGCCACGACACCTTGCATTCAACGTTGTAAACAATAAAATACTACTTCATTGCTAGTATCACAAAACCTTCTTTCAGTCCGTATTGGTCAGCATCTCTAAGTATGTATAATATTGTTCGGTTGCATTCTCTACCTGTATAAGTTCCGTAGTCAAATTCAAGTAGTCTCAAAGTATCACCTATTTTATAATCTCTGTCATCCTCTCTTAGTTCAAAGGTTTTGTTTTCGCTCCACACTTCCTCGAAGTATTGTGGGAGTATTTTAAGTTCGTGTTCCATATTCCGTATTTAAAAGATTTACAACAATGTTTAAAATGCATTAAAACGCACTCGCCTATGTTTGAAGCACTCTTGAGTCTCAATTTGACATACGTTAGGTATAAACGAAATGCCTTTGCCTAATTTTGAGCATTTCCCATATTGAAGTAAAGTGCTTTTATCAAATTGAAATTGCGCATTAGGTCTTATTTCTCCGTTCTCTTTTTTATGTTCAAATTCTTTTAATTGCAAATCCATGTGAAATGATCCCCATTTTTTATAAGTATCAAAATCCCTAACCATAAAAAAGCAATCGTTACAGTTGCAGTCAATTTTTTGTAATTCGTATCTACTTTCCTTGTCCATCGCCTTTTGTAATTTTAATCAACAGTCCGCATTGTATCCCGTTTCACTCCGCGCACGGTGCGTTATCTACAATTTAAAAAGACATACAACAATAAATAATAAGGGTAGGATTGCAGTTGGCTGATTGCCCTATCGACACTTCACCTATTTCTACGGGACTCTTACCCGTGCCTTACTCCCTTATTATTCATATTCTTTTCCATTACCAACAATAAAAATTAATGTCATCATCAAGGCGGAATGACCCCTTAAAATTATCAATACTACATCTTTGTTGTGTTCTATCGGCAATAATACTACATTTTTGTAACATATACAACTATATCCGTAATTTATAACGAATCCAAAAAGTTATTTTAGGTTTTGTGTTTGGTAATTATAGGAGGGAAAAGGCCCTATCGGGCAAAACGAAAACGCAAAAAAGATGTTAAAGATTTATGACGTATTTATAACCATCACTGTGTCAGTATATTATATTTATTTATTTGTCCTATAATTACCATTATGTTAAGTAGGTGTTAATGCACTATTAATCAATAAGTTATAATGATAGTAATAAGTCTGCCTTTAACCATTCAACAGCCCCCCTGATAATCTACCCATATAGCTTCATATAAGCGCACCTAACAGGTCTTTAATATTATCCTATGTATGGATACTATAAGTGTGTTATCGTTCATTACAGGGCGTTATTCTTGCGCACATGAAAAGGATTTAAAAAAGACAATTGCCCATTAACCCTTTATTCCACAAGTTATGGGGTTTGCTTTGATCTTCTTTGGGTTTGTTTTAGCCTTTGGATAGTTTGGTTTGTTTTGATCCGGATAGTATAGACAGGGCTTTACTGTAAGTATGCTTCTTTTGTATTGGTTTGGTGTGTTATTGCATAAAAAAACCCCTCTGTTGTTATTGAGAGGGGTTTTAAATTGTTTAGCTTACATATTCACTTGTTGTTAATGATTATCTCGTGCTTCTCGTAATCGTAGTTATTGGCGCTGATGTACATCATTGAGGCCTCTTGCAGGTCTTCATCTGTTATGCCCTGTTGGTTGCAGATAAACTGGAGTACTTCGCCCGCTTTGTGTTCGTCCCTTAGCACATCGTAGAATTGCCAATCTTTTGCGTCGCTTGATTGCAATGGGATAAACCCATCCCTTGATGTGTACCGTTCCTTTAGGTGGGCCTTGAATGCTTCAATGTCATCCGTTATGTATTTCCTGGCCGCCTGCATGTCGAACGTGATACGGCAATTGATCTGATCGTTCGTGAAGTTGTAGGAGCGTGGGCTATGGACTCCCTGGAATTCTATTGAGTGTACGAAGCCTGATAGTTCCATTTCCATTATTCCACAACATTTCGCTGCAATGTCATTCATCCTTGAATTTATATCGAAGTCAATGCTTTCGATTTCTTTTTGTGTGAGCGGTGGTGATAACCCTTTATCCTTTCTGTCCTGTTCAATGTTTTCGCGTTCAATGTCGATGGCTTCGCCGTGATCGAAAATAGTCCCGTAAAACCCGGGGAACACGGGCAGCCATGTATCCACCGTTATTGTATTCCTTGGCCTATCGTACGCCATTACATGGTATATGTCGGGCTTCGCTGTAACGTCATATGTAAGCCCGTCAACTTCAATGTACAGATGCCCTTCCTCTTCCTTTCCGGCAGGGGCCAATCCTTCCAATATATATTTGAATTTATTATGTAATACTTTGGTTTCCATAATGCTAAGTTATTTAATATTTGTTTAAAATCCTAATTATTTGTTGAAATTTCTTTCATTTTTTTTGATTATTTGTTTAAAAACGCCCTACCCTCGTCTGAATGGTTATAGATCAATTCGACCAATTCCCCTCTCCTTTTTTTCATCAGGTGTTTAAAAAAATAATCTTCGGTTACCGCTGAACGGGGATCCCCTGAAAAATATAATACGTGTCCGCAGTCGGAATGAGCGCTAACATACCATTCCGCTAATTCTTTTTTTGTTAGTTTTTTCATTTTGCAAGTTTTTAAATTATTTAATAGCAAAAACACATAAAATCATTGGTATTTTTCCCATAATGTTCTCTCGCCAACCTATCGGCGTATGCAGTGCTGCACCATTCTGAAAATGAATTCTTTCCATCAGCTTCTGGGAATCTTCGCTTTGCATCAATGCGCCTTGTCTTGTTGCTTGTTCCTTGATGGATTCGTTGGATCATCCAACTTCCGCTTTCAAATACTTCTTTTATCGATGTTTTCATGATGTTATGTTTATTTTAATTGATTTTTGTTTGAAATACTGCCCGTGGGGCAGGGGTGTTAAAGCGATTTAATAAAGGTATTTATCTTTTAATAGTTCTTTTATTGCCGTTGTTATGGCCGTTTCGATGTGTATGTCCGAATAATTGGATGTATCCAACCTTGAATTTTCATCCTCGGCTTCCCAATAAACCCCCCACACAAATCTTGTTTTTGAATAATTATTGAGCAAGCAATATGCTTGGTGTTCTATAATTGCATCAATTCCAAGATTTATAAACCTGTCCTTGATTAACTTGTAGTGATCTTTTGTGAATTTCATGGTTTTATTTTTTATAGTGAATTTAAAATTTCGGCCGTTACCGATTCTATATAGGCGTCCATTTCTTCGTCCTGTTCTTTTGTGGGCCCTTCCTCATCGCATTCAATTGCATACCACCCTCTTTGGCTTTGCGATATTATCAATCGTATTGTTTCTTTTGATTCTTCAGAAATTTCAATGAATGGCGAAATATTATTTTCGACAAAATCGAATAAATTAATTGAATTCGCATAATAATTAATTAGATTGTCTGTAATTGCATTTTTCAAGTTTTTCATGGTTTTTAAATTTAATTTGTTTGATTTAATCGTTTTCATTTTGCAAGTTTTTGGTTAATAATTTTCTGCTAATCTACAGCAAATTAAGAAATTTGTCAAGCGTTTTTTTAAGCTTCATTTCAAATTATTTCATTATCAATATTTTATATATGTTGTTTATATTAATTACAAATAGTTGAAGCATTATAACATATGTACATTATTTATAGCAATTAAAGGTTCTTATATATATTAATACATATGCGCTGTGTCTATATATCTATATTGGGCTAATGCGCCATATATAAATGCAACCATAAATAAACGATAAATGGCGCCATAAATAAAGCATAAATGGCACTATAAATAAAAGGTAAATGCAGTTATAAATAATAAATACGGATATAAATAAATTATTTTTTTATTGAATAAAAACCATTGGCTTTTCTTATTCCAGAAAGGATGGATTCCGATGATTCTATAATAGCGGATCGCTCATCAATCAAGCCCCATTCGACATCTTGTAGTTTTTTTTCCGTATAAGCCATAAAGGATTTTATGTTTTTGATCGGTGCGGAGCTGAAAGAAAGCATATCCTGTCCTTTATGGAAGATTTTAAGGTAATCTTTCCCGTTTATACTCACCAATAAATATGATATGTCCATTACGTCCGACTGTACACGTGTCTCTTTTTTCTCTAATAAGATGCTTTTATAATCCAAAAGATTAAAGCATTCTGCCTGTTTTAAATTTATCCGCTCCCCGTTTATTAGTTCGCATAACGCCAATACAGATGTATTGTCTGTTTTTATCCTTGCCTTTTCCTTTGTTTCGGTATTGAAAAATATAAAAAAATTACCATTTTCTGTTTTTTCGTTTTTTAATATTTTTATCATGTTCGGAGATTTTATAATGCTAAGATAATAAAAATATTCTAAATATTTTATTTTTTATTTTTATTCCTTTTATTATATTTTATTTCAGGTATTTATGTATATTGTTTATATTCGTTCTATTTTGTTTTAGGTAAATAAAGTCGATATTAACGCATTTAAAATCCATTCGTGTAAACCATGACTTGTAATTAAAGGATTATTTCCGACATTCACAGGTGTCAAGATTTATGTCTTTTTCTATAACATTATATTCACTCTTCTTAACACCATGTCCAATACCACCCTTGTGTTTAAAAACAATACTAACCGTTTTAAACAAATTTTCAGTTGCCTCATCTTCTGTTTCACCCTGAGCCAAAATTTCTGGGAATTGCGCAAAAAAAGATGTGTAACCTCCAACCTTTGGGTCTTCAACTAATATTAGCTTTAGCGGTATGTGTGATATAACCATAATTTATTTTCTTATAAGATCAGGATCGGGTTTTGTATAATAAAAAAAGGCTATCGAGAAATAGCCCTTTTTAACCAATTTACTAACCAAACATCTAATCTAAATATATAAACATGAAACAAGATACAAATATAATAAATATTTAATCAAAATCAAAATAAATAAAGCTCTTTACTTATGGGTAATCCGATTTTTTTATTTTTAAATTACTCGTAAAATTAAGGTTATCCGATCCGCATTTGCAACGTATTATTTCATCTTTTAACATTATTTTGTTTTCTTTTCCATGATGAATGAACCTGATCCCATTACCTATAACATCGAATACCCTTCCACATGAACAAGTTATGTTTATTTTCATTTTTTTTTAAATTTATATAAAAATCTGCATTTAAAAACTTTTTGTCTGTCCTGTCAATCATATTACTCGGCTTCGACAAGCTCAGCCTCCGTCATACGATTGATAACGGTCGCTAAAATTCATTGAAACGAATTTCAGCTTAGCGTTGTTGTGCACAATAAAAAATGCTACTCAGCTATATATATTCGGGCAGGTGCTTTATATTCTTTTAGCCCATTGGCTGCATCTGCTTGCCATTCTTCGCTCGGTTCTGTATTAGGTTTATTCTCGCATCTAACAGCGTAGTGTATTTGGCAACCTGCTATTATTATGTGGTTGTCCTCGCTCCCCACTCTAGCATACCAATTTGTACTATTTCTGTTAGTTTTTAGTCCTAAAGAAGTGTCTTCTATTATTTCAACATTTCCCCACGCTGCTTTGTAGCTATTACCATTTGGTGCAACAAACCATTCATCTGTGTTTATAAGGTATTTTCCTTGCATAATTCCGCATTTTTAAAAGATGCACAACACCGTATATAATTCAAGCCGTGTTGGTGCTATCTTCTTAGTTTATAATATTAATTTACTTTATTCTGTTATTGTAGTTTCGTGCCATTTATCGGCTCGAAATCATATACTTTTTCGTACCTGCAAGTACTTAGGTTCGTGCTTAATTCTAAAACCTGTTTTTATCTACACGTAACTATTTATTTTTTTCCACCCCTTTCAAGCGTAACCTTAATAATCTTTAAAGTGTCGTTTTCGTATTCCGTTTTATTATTTCTAAATGCGTATTGTAAATGCGTGTAATCTAATTCGCAAGTCTTACACATTACAGGAAGGCTTCCAAACAATCTGTATTGGTTTAATTCTTTATTGTAGTATATGTATGCCATTATAAATAGTATTCGCTTTTAAATCCGTTAGTTAAATGATTTATGTTAGTTAACCAAAACATATTTTTAGGAACTAAAATACAACCTCTAATATCGCAAAACTCTTCTGCTTGATTAACACTTACAGCATCCATTAATTTTTTCTCATAAGCACAAACTTTTTGATTAAGTAAAAAATACTTGTAGTCTAACAAATCTTCTTTTTCATCATTAGTTAACTTTGATTTGGCTAATAATCTTTCTAATCTTCCTTTTGTCATTTTTGGTATCCACACATTTCTTTTCATAATTTCTATTTGTTTGTTTCTTACACTACAAATATATAACTTATTTTGTAATTATCAACTATAAAAGCAAATTATTTTAATTATTTTGTAAATATTTTAATTCGTGCCTCATTAATTTGCCAACGCTAAAAAATAAATAGTTACTTATTGTGTGCTTAAATCAAAGTTTTAGGCTTATAAATCGTACCAGTCAGGTAACAATGTATAAATGGCATAGAAAAAACGCCACTTATACTAACATTAGCAACCATATTATAAGTTTATTTTTTCGCCGCAAGTACACGTAAACACCAAGTCAACACCGCTAGCTTTTTGTGCAATTGCATACGGTGTTTTTTTGTGTATCGCACATATCATCATAAAACGCAACCATAATATCTATTAATTTCATTGTAGCACCACAATCTTTTCCATGTTCTAGGTTTATTTTAGTGTCTGTTTTAACTCCAATTAACCCTAAAAATGCAATTGCTTTTTTTCTTTTAAAATCCTTTGCACTCATAATTTCTATTTTTTTTATTTAACGTATAATTATTTTTCTGTATTCTCGCACGCAACATAGCTTTACCGTTAGCGTTCATTTGCCAACGCACAGCGTCATACTGCTAAATTCAACTCTATGTTCTTTACCTTCATTATCAATCAAAACATATCTTTTACGACCTCTTTTCCCTATATAGTCCACAATTTCACATTCACCTACATTTTCGATTATAGCGTTCTTTCCCACTAAATGCAACCCTCCTAAACTTTCGCCTTTCATCGCATATTTAATGTTTCGTTTAGGCTTTCGTTTTTTAATTGAGTTATAACATCCTTTCTGCATTGTCCGTGGATATCCTACCGCCTCACCGATATATTCACCTGTTTGTTCATCTAAGATACCATCAAGTATCATGTCTGCTGTTTCTCCCATGATATTTTAAGTTTTCTACCGCCAACGCTCAAAAACGAAACGCTAACAAGCGGTATGGTTAATATCGTAAAAACGAACGGTTCAATCGCCTTTTTTACTTAATAATTTATCACATTTCCAACATTTAACAGGTTTCATTGTGTCAAAACACATGATTCCCGGATGAGGACAAGGCTTTTTTTGAACCTTATTATCCTCTAATCTTCGATGCCCAGCGGGTTCATTCTGAGGATTAATTGATTTTTCTAATTCTGATATTTTATCCCTCATAAGTTTTCCTTTCTTAACATCTTTATCATTTTGAATTTGTCCGTGAACATGTAAATACATTGAAACTCCACTTATGTATTTATCTAAAAATTTAATATACTCTTTTTGAGCATCAATTAATTTTTCTTTTTCTGTTTTCATTTTTCTGTATTTTTACGTTATGGATGTTTCTTCGTGAACTCACGGGTCGCTAAAATGCGACATCGGGTTCACTCAACATACGCATCGAAGATTATAAACAATAAAAATTATTCGCACGTCTGCATACATAGTCGTGTGTCGTAATTCCTATCATTGGTGAATCTTCGTAAGTCCGTATCATTGCTCCAAATATCCACCCCTCTTTTCCATAATCATTTAAACAATCAACATACTCATTGTAATCTTTAAAGCTAATTGGTATTATCGCATATTCCCACATAATTTTAAAAGCTTGTGGTTTCAAATCAAGTAATCTATGGTCACTTAATGATACTTTATTACAGTGCCAAGCGTGTACGCCATTTTCGTCTCTCTTAAAGTAAATAAATTCATCATCTTTAGTGCAAGGCAACCAACTTTTATCACTCTTGCCATATCCGTAATCCATTTGAGCTATATAAATTTCATCCATCGTTTCTTGCCAGTATTTTATATGCCGTTCAAAATAAATTATATTTTTTAAATATAAATTCACAAATCGAATCTATGCCATATCCCAAAAACAATCCAACTAAAGCATGTTCGATTGGTTTTTTAGGGGTTTTTGGCAATTCCGGGATCAGGAATCCAATTGCTTTGTTTTTATAAATATAAATTGTCAGCCATCCTTTGCCATTTGGTTCAGATGAATAATAAAGATCGTAATCTTTTATGATATTTATTACTTCTTCGTGATACCTTGCTTGATATGTCAATAAACTTAATGGCTTTACGCCACATTTTACCATTTGACAATGTTCGTCTATTCGTGTTCTCAATGCTTCGTTCATATTATTGTTGTTTTTATATTGAATCGCACGATTTAAAACTGCCATCATTTTTACAACGTTCGAATAAATATTCGAACAAATAACTTACCCATTCTTGACAATGGAAATCTATGCCTAAATTACAAATTTTATCTAAATGATAAATTATATGAATCAATTCATGTCCAATTACATTTAAATCCCAATCAATGACATTCATTACTATTCTTACCTCCCCATTTAATTCTGATTCAATGGTCGAATGTAAATTTGCAACTTGATTTGGGGCTACTTCTTCTTTGTAATATTCAACGCTTGCACCATATCTTTTTTTGAAATATTTTGCAAGATTATCTTGATTATTACAAACCCAAATATCGACTGAAAATCTTGTCGGATATAATGGGATTTCTTTGAAAAAGCCTATGTCCAATGTTGGTTTATTTGTTTTTTTCGTCCTCATTAATATTTTCACAGCATTCTATTAATAATTTCAATCCAGCCATTTCTTCGATAATGCCTTTACATAAATCCTCATATCCAAGCCTATAAAGTTTAAAGGATATATTCTCAAGAGCTTCATATTTTTTCACGTAATCTTGAAGTAATTCTCTTTTCATTTTTTTAGTAATTTTCATATTGTTATATTTTTCTTTGAAACTTTTCAATTTTATCATTCATAAAATTATCAAATTTTGAAAATGGGCTGTTCCCGTTTACATAATATCTATTTTCTAAAATATTAAAATCCAATATTACGCTTCCCGGAAATCCGCAAATCCTTTGTTTTTTTATTTTGTCCGAGATGAAAGTTGTTGAGGTGTTCATTGGGTCTGAATGCTTGTAAGGCCTGTGAATAAATAAAATATCGTCTGCTTTATTGCTCCACATTGAGCCACCTGAAATACTATAAACATTCGGTTCTTTTAACATACCTGATTCATCGAACGAAACCCTCGAATGGCAATGGACGACCGTTATTTTATAAACATTGTTAGATTGTGAAAATCTCTTTTCTTTGTTCAAATAATCGCTTATATACCTATCGTCCCTACCGGATTTTTCCCAGTCCCTGTCAAGCTGATTGAAAGGGTCTGTTATGCACCCGTCAATTTTATGCTTTTCGATTGCTTCTTTGAACCTTTCGTTTACATATACAGGACTTGGTTCATCGTTTTCAGGGTAAATCAAAAAGAAATGTTCATTGATAAATTCCATTGCTTTTTCATATTCCAACTGCGTCATCCTGTTTGAGTGTTGAAGTATGGTCGATTTTCCGATCAATGTATGAATAAGATCGTTGTAAAAAAAGTCCGCAGGCATATTTTCCGGTGAAAATATTGCAAATTTTTCTCCATTGTTCAATGCCCGTAAAAGCAATAATTGATATAAAAAAGTTGATTTACCGTGATTTCCATAACCGCCGAATATTATGACATTCTGTTTCAGCCACCTGAAATGACGGTCGATTTCATAAAAATGTGTTGTTTTCCCTATTTCATATCCATTGCGGAAACCATCCATCATTGACTTTTTGCAGTCTTCAAGATAGATGGCGTCTTTAACCTTTTGTCTTTCTTTCTTTAATTGCTCTAAGTTCATTGTTGAATTTTTTCAGTTGTTTTATTAAAATTGACTGAAGCCATGAAACAGCATCTACACCTGCCTCTGATTTTTTATTAAGTTTATTTACCTTTAAATGTAATCTTAAATTTTCCATTTCAACTTCTGAAATATATTTTTCAGTAAAATCATGGTAACCTATCAAAAATTTAATAAAATTTTCAGACAATCCACTCCTTGCTTCATTTCTTATCCTTTTTTTAAATAACAATTGGCTTTCCGCCAATTCTTTTCCCCGTTCTGAAATTATAGAGTTCATTGTGAAAATTTTGGGTCGATCTCGAATATTTGTGGATTTGATTTTTTAATTGGTTCAATAAATTCATCGTTGAAATTTTTATCGGATAAATAAGTCCTCGCCTTTTTAACTGGTTTTTTATTATTTATAAGCCTTAAGGAATTGTAATAAGGCTGAATATTACTAATTGCCTTATCCATTTCATCGTAAGAAAGTTTCATCCAGTGTTTTTCAGTAGGTGATTTATCTGATTTCAAAAGTTTAGTCATCATATGATACTGTTCCCAAAATAATTCAAATTTCTCCTTCTTATCTTTATCTTTATCTTTATCTTTATCTTTATCTTTATCTTTACGTCCTTGTAAGGGGCTTGCAAGCCCCTTATTTTTATAAAATCCATATTTATATAAAATTTTAATAACAGAATTATGCGCTCGATTTTGTTCATTTAAAAATCCATATTGAAATTCTATAAATGAAGGTATAAACCATTTTGATCCATCATTAATTTCTATAATTCTTATTTCTCCTGTATTAAAAAATTTTAATGCATCTAATTTATTAACTTTCATATACGGTTCTTTGCCTACATATATTTGTGCTACATCAAAATCGACAATCCAAATTCCAGCATGGTCGCAATCAAGGCAAATATAATCCCAAAGCACCTTATAAGCCCCTTGTAAGCCCCTTATAAAGGGTTTTTTGTATTTATTTGTATCAGTAAATCTTTTTGCCATAATTATTTGATTTTTAAATTAATAACAATTAAGTAACTATATAACATAGTTAGCCACAATTAATTAATTTTAGATATTCATCCACTCTGCCTTCAATTCCGTCAGGTAAGCAACCTAAGTTCTCCGAATCATGCCATGTTAAAAAATTAATTAACTGTTCGCTTTGTTGGCTAACAAGATGTATAATCAAATTTTTCAACTCACTATCGTACTCTTTTTTTGCTTCTTCATATTCTTTAGGGTGGCTATATCTAAGGTCTTCCATGATGCCATAGGCTTCTGCTCCTGCGGTACTGAATGAATCTTTACCCTTGTGTTGTTCGTGCTTATATTCGTTGTACATTCTAAGTCCTGCGTACAAAGCAAAAAAAGCACAACCTTCGTTTCTACCTTCAAAATTTATCTTTATATTTTTCATTTTAGTTTATTTAATCGTTAAAAAATCAGTTCATACATCAAGACGTTATAAACAAATAAAATTATTCCCGCACGCCTTCACGGAACCTTATTATTTTATTGAGTTTTTCTATCAGTTCTTTGTGTTGTAAAATATGACCTTCTATCATATAAATACGCAATTTATTTTGAGGTGGATTTCTCATTAATATTTCAAGTTCATCATTGTAATCCTTTACCTCACGCTCAGTATCTTTTATATCCTGAACAATTTCATCGGTTGGAATATGGTCTAATTCCTGCATTTGTTCTACTGTATATTGTAAATTAAAAAAGCCTGTTCAAATTAGATTTTTTGTGTACAATTGTGAATTTTTGAAGTTCAGAAATAAGTTCTAAAACTTTTTCTTTTGGTGGTTCTGGTAGATTGTTATTTCCAGAATCAGCACCGATATTTACCTGTTCTGGATTACATCGTTTTATTATTTGTATTAAATTTTTTAAATTAAAATCCATTATCGGTTCGATTGTTACAAATGTTTTAATCGCACCGCTTATTTCTTCCATTGATAAACTTCTAAGTACTGGATGTGGTGAATTTTTCATTATTTCAGGATAAAATTTATCACTTTCAATTGTAGTACATGCAATAGATTTATCACTAATAATACATGCGTCCATAAAATGAAGTATTCTATCTGGGTTTTTGGTTTGGAAAAGGTATTTATTATCAGAAATTTCGCATTTTTTCAATGTCTTAATTATCCATTCATCAGGAATATTTTTAGCCCACATATCACAACTACTTCCAACAAATATAAAATTTCCAATTCCTAAATCTGTTTTTAATTCCTTTTCATCAAATCTAATAGGGTTTTGTTTACCCCATCTTTTCATATAACAATAACTGCAATCGTGAAAACAAGCACCTTTAACAGTGTTCCAAGTGTGGGTGATAAACCCATACATATTACCTTTTGATTTATTTAGTCCCATTTTGATTAAATTTTATATTTTCAAATTTCTTTCATAATAAAATACCCATACCGAGAACAAAGGCAGTCCGGTCCCGAAATATTCGGATTAGGCGATGTTAACGATATGGGATTTATTTTTTTCATGACCGAACTGCACCATAAAGATAGTAATTATTTAGTTAATATCAAGTAATTTTTCGATTTCTTCGACTTAATTCACGTGATCCACCACTAAAGAGATCAATCCCGTAAGAAATAAAATAAAATTTATCTTCCGTTTTTAGCTCCCACAATAATTCCAATATTTTTTCGTTTGTCATTTTTTTTTGTTTAATAATTTATGTTCCTCTATGATCTTTATAAGTGTAAATCTATCCCATTTAAACCCGTTCCTTTTATAATATGCAGCGAGTTCATCAAGTTTAACAAGTCCGTTTTCACCTATCCTTTTAACAATATTTTTTCGGTATTCGTTAAGGTTTCCAGAAAGGTACAGATTGCATCTTGTACATTGTCCATGTACATTGTTCTGATTGAATCTAAGGGCTGAATAATGACCACCGGAATAAAAATGTCCAGCCTGATTTACTTTTGATTGACATGAGACACATCCAAAATCCTTGTCCCTTTCCCTGATAAATTTATTAAAATGCAGTGTTGCAATTTTTATTAATTGCGGGACGGTTTTTTTTGAATATTTTTTGATTGTTTTAGAATCCATAATCCATTACATTAAATAGTTTTTCATTAAGAAACCCTCCAAATCCCAATTGTGTAAGTCCCTGATTTTTCATATTCTATTTTTCTGGCTGCAAATTCCCAATTTCTATCAGATTGTTTTGCCCAATTTCTGGCTGCATTTAAACAGTTGGTCATCAAATATCTTGAATACTTGCCAACAATAAACGAATCTCCGATTTCCATATCTGAAAATGGGTATTTGCGATAAGATTCTTTTTTAGGTAGTTTAATACCTTCCCTGATTTTAAATTTTGTTGTTTTTTCCATTTTATCTTAAATTTTATGGTAATTCATCTACTATCATTTCTTTAAAATTTTCTTATCAACTCGGATTCTATTTATTGAGCCTGTTACATTACTAATTTTACTTGTTGTCATATCAAGCTCTTCTACCCATTCATCAAGAATATTCATAGAATCCTCATCTTTGGCTTCTAAAATATATTCTGCTTTAAACGTTAATATTACTTTCTTTTTCATCTATTATTTTTTAATCTTCTTAAAATCCCTGCAAGTATGGCAAACCTTGTCTTTTCTTATCAAAACAATGCCTTTTTCTTTGCAATATCCATTTTCATAATTTATGCAATTCTCGAAAATTCCAATATAAATACGTCCCTTTTTTCTCATTTCGGATTTCCCCATTTTGTAGGTCTGCCAACAAAAATAGTATTATCTGGCATCCTCCAACCTTTTGTCCTTTTTCTTTGTATCCTTTTCATATATAAATTTTTGTTATTTCTTCTATTTTTCTTTAATGCCAAATTTCTTTAATATCGCAATCCATTTCAAGATTACACACAGAAGCCATTTCTATTAATGTTAAAATATCAAATTGCCCGTTTTTTATTCTACTAACTTTCGTTTCATTAATCCCTGTTCTTTTGCAATCGGCCCGGACCCACCTTTCTTTCACTTTCTGCAATAATAAATTATAACTACTCATAAATTTTTCAGTATTTGAAATATATTCAATCATAATTATTTGATTTTTAAATTAATAACAATTAAGTAACTATATAACATAGTTAGCGGTAATGCTCCTCCGCTACAATTATCATTTCTCCACTTATTCCCTTTTTCATCCATACACGGCAGCTATAGTCTTTACTTCCTTTAGCTGCTTTATCAACTCCAACTTGGTAAACGCCATCAGGCAAATCCCAAGCACTACCGCTAACAACAGGTAAATTGCATTGCTGCTTTTTACCTTTAAATAAGTTTTTTATAAATTTTAACATTTGTTATATTTTTTAAGTTTTTACTAAATTCACGCAACGCAACTTACCTACTACCGTTGTACGCAATGCCTAAAATCTTTAATTAGGTTGGTGCGTAATTGGTAGTTCAGTTTGCTTTTAAACAAGGCACAGCGTACAACATGCAATAAAAAACATGCTTAGGTCTGTGCCTCGTATTAGCTTTAGTGGGTTATTGGGGCAATTTTAAATAAAAAGCCTACCCACGCTTCCACTTCTTAAACTCACGCCAGCTCATTTGTTTAATGTCATCAAGCGTTATTTCTTTTGGCAGTTTGTCTAACTTCGCCTTAGCTTCTGCCAGTTCAGCCTTAACCTCTTTTAAATCATTCGCCAATTTCGCAGTCGCTTCGTCATCTGTTTTACACTCATAACGGCTAAACATTGCGCTTTCAATTAATACTGTTTTTTTCCTTGGCTCATTTACTTTTTTATGAGCTTCAACTAGCCTATCATATTTTTCAAGGCTCAATAATACTGTGTTTTCTTCCATCGCTTTTTTTATTTAAAATCAGTACTCGTATTTAGTTTTGTGCGTTATTTCGCACGTTTCTTATTGCTTTTCGTTAGCGATAATACTAATCCCAATCAAATTTAGCACCGCAATCTGGGCAAAATGAAGCCAGTTCAGGCACTTGATTTCTTAAGCAGTGAGGACATTTATACTGCTTTACTTCTCGAACCCATCCAAGGCTTCTATGTTTAGTTAACGTACTATCGCTAACAATTTGTACAGGTAAATTTTGCCCTTTGCTTTGTACAAATTCAGAAGCTCTATTTGTCATATCAATAGAGCTGGTGCTTATTGTTTTGTAATTGTCGTGTAGCCAGTATTGGAAAATACATAGCGTTTTAATTAAGTCTTTTTTCATATCATTTGTTATTTTAAATCGGGCAAAATCAACCCATACAATTTACCGTTAGGTGTTATTGCCTCGGAAACGCCATAGCCATTCATCAGCTTTTCTAATAAAATCTTGGTGCGTTCCTTCTGGGTATTTAACTCCTGTAACTGGGTGTATCATTCCATAAGCCTTTAAGTGTTGTATTATTTCGGCTGCTTGGGTTAGCTCGGCAGCAACAACACCTAACAATGCGTCATACGCCATTGGCTTAGTGGTATTTTTAACTGTGTTTTCTTTTTTCATCTTATATCTGTTTTTAAAGTTATGTAATTCTAATCAACACGCCAACAGGCGCATACGCTCAACGTTATAGAGAAGTTTCCCTCCCCAGCGCTTTACCAAGTTCTTCAAATCTATTTATTAAACTAACTTTACCAATGTTTTTTGTAAGAGTAAGTTTCATCGCATCTTCCAACGCACAAAACCTATCTATAACATTTTGTAAATTGCAGGTGCTTTCGCTTTGTTCAACACCGTTCACTTTCTTTTGCTGTAATTCGTCCCACATGCAAATTTCACCAGCCATGTAAATATGTCTCCAATCATACAAAGTACCGTGTATTACTTCTTCTTTCACTTCCTTTGCTGCCTTAATTTGTTTGTCTGTAAATTTCATCCGTTCACTATTTAAGTTATTCAACATTTATTTTTCAATTTAATTCTGTGCGTATTTCAACAGCACCCGACAACTTACAATTTGCCGTTAGGCTTCATGCTCCCAACGCTCGTCCTCTGGAATATCATTACCAGTTAAGGCTTTGTGTAGGTTATTAATTCCTAAAGCCTTTGATAAAATTATCAGTTTTTCTTTTGCTGTTTTCTCAGGGTACTTTTCATTATATAATTTAATCAACTCAATTGGCTTTAGGTCTTTGTTTTCATTTGCAAGCCTGTTAAACCTCACTAAATCTAATGTTGTATAGTTTCTCATAATCTTTGTGTTTCCCGCCCGCAAAGCACGAAAGCCTAACAAGCGGTATAGTTAATAAAGGCTGAATTAAGTTTTGTTCTTCGATTGGTCGGTAGTGGTCAGCCTTTACTAAACCATACCGCCAGCCGTTATAAACAATAAAAATTATTCATCTTGTTTATAATGTACCGCAAAAGATTTTCCGTTCATAACTCTTAATCCATCTTTTATCCTTTTAAGTTTTGTTTTCAACGAATAAAACGGTAATGGTTTTGCGATATACCACTTCAAATCTTTTGCTTGTGTGGTTGTTGAGGTGTCTGCTTCTTTTAGTAATTTGTCTAATAATATGCTCATAATTTTTACAGTTTATAACACGCAATAAAAATAATTGGCTTGTTTTTCAATCAAGTGCAGTAGGTTTGTGTGGAATAAAAACAAAAGCCTACCCACTAATTCTGAAAAATGGACTTTTTACAATATTTTTATCATTACAAAATGTTTTCCAATCTTCAGTAAGTCTATCAACATCTTCTGTAAATAAACTACAAGCATCGCTTTGGCTATTTACAAATTTTATAATTAAATCTTCTGGGTTACAATCAAAAGCATATAGCCCAACAGTTGTGTCCTTGAAATGTTGTAATTTGCTTATTTGCTTATTTTCGGTATTATTAATAGCTTGTAGTAATCTGCTCGCTGTTTTACCATCAATATTTTTTGCATCTACTTCTATGCAAATTTGTGTTCTTAAATCATGTTTTTCCATCTCTTTTTTGTTTTTATTTGTATTTCAAATTAAAGTCTGTACTAAATTTCGAGAGCCAACTATTCTTATTGCCATCCATTGTATTCCATTACGCTATAATGTTTTTTATGTTTCATAGTCTCTGTATCAGTTTAAAGCTGATAATCTGCATATTAATAATCAGTTCTTAGCGTAACGGATGCTATGTGCACAAGCCTTAATGGCGCAATACAACAACAGCTAATATTTTATAAATATATTTTTAGCTTTTTAGTAGTTCAGGGTTCTCATGTACATTCCCATCAATTTTATGGTTATCTCCATTTGCATTACATTTAGATTCTAACTCTATCCATCTTTCAAAATCATCTTGCTGTAAATACCAACCACAAGCCATTCCAAGCCCGCCATTTTGATCTCCGCAGTATGTTACGGTCATACCGTTAATTATGTCATCTTCGTAAATTTCTTTGCCGTCAACATCTTTTATTCCAGTGTATTGCATCATAATACATGGTAACTTTTTATAATGCTTAATATCATAATCGTCTGCCATTACTAAATCTCCACGATCTAAAAATTGCTCTAAATGTGAATATCCTTCCTCGTTACTCACCTTTAAAGTGTCAATCGGATATACCATTTTCTTTTTATTTTGTTCCCAAACTCTAAATTTAATTTCTCTTTTCATTATCTTTTTATTTTAGTTAAAAATTAGTAAAATATATTTTCAAAACATAGCCAAACCGTTATGAGTAATGCCACAAGTGGACGGCTCAATCACTATTAATTTTAGCTAATATATAGCTTACTGCATTATCAATGTTACCAAATTCTACATCATAGTAACGCTCAATAACATTAAGCACATCAATTAATAGCTCTTTTTGAGCCTCATTACTCATAATGTTTCGACTTTCGATAGATGCTGAATTAATTGAATTTACAAGGTCTGTAAGTTCAATTATAAGTTGCTCTTTATTTAGTTTACAAGCCAATATCATCATAGCTTTTAATTCAATTAATTCTTTTACATTTTCCATTTCTATAATTATTTTAAGGTTAAAACTTGTGTCACTACTCATAACATACTGTATAGCGTAAGCATCTATTGAATGGCTTTCCGCCTTGTGAAGTACAAGGCTCACGCCATACAGTCGAAACATTAGCAATCAGTTTGCTGAAAGTGATTAAACCCTAAGCAACTACTGCACATAATACTATGTCTTGGTGTTTGGTGTTGGCAGTTATCGCAGCAAACCGAATTGCTAACAATATGTATAGTTAAATTTTTAACTAATTTTTCTGACATCTTAAATGCAGCTAATCTACCTTGTGCGTAATCACCAAGTTTTCCGTTATCTTTATCATTTTGCAATTCTTTTATAATTCTTTGTAAGTGTTCTAAATCTTTCATATTTCGTTCTTTTAAATCGTTAAAAATCAAACCATACACTCAACGTTACCACCAATACTAAGTAAGGTCTTTATCGTCAAACATTACATTAGGGTTGTAGGCTACTTGTCCACCGAAATTTATTGGCAGTAGTTCAAATACACTGTGGGCTTGTAATCTATACCAAGTTTTGCCATCTACATCAGTTTTATAAGGTTCAATACAATGTTTAATGTAATCTTCACCCACAGTTTGCTTTAGGTGTTGCCATCCAGTATCGGTTATCTGAATGTACATATAGTGGTTTATATTAAATTTCTTCATGCTGTTAATTAATGTACTGGTGGTAACAATGTATAAAAAACATAGCTGCACCAGTGGTTAATATTAAATTTTCTATTTCAATTTCACTTTTGTAAGTTATTGTAGTTAAGTGTTTTAAAACGCTACGTTTCTTATACTCAACGTTATAAGCCATATTAAGACGGCTTCGATTGAGGGTTCTCGACAAGTTTTTTTAGTTCGTCTTGAATAAAGTTTTTTAGGTCTTTATTTTGGTCAATAGCTAACTTCTTTAAGTCTTTAACTATTTCGTCAGGTATATCAATAATCTTTTTCATTTATCTAATCGTTGTATGGCTTACATTTGCCAAAGGAAACATTCTTACTACTTTTGTAAAGTTTTCCTGCATTTTTACTTTTATTTCAAATCTATTATCTACCAATTTAACAATTGCAGAAATTCCTTCTGCTTTTAATTGTTCTCTTACTTCTGTTGTACTCATAATTGTATGTTTTATTTGTTATTAATTATGAAGTAAAGATATATAATATATATCATATATACAAGTAAAAAGTGATTTATTTTTAAATTATTTTACTTTCGGTTGATAATAAAACAAATACGGCTTATAACACGCAATAAAAAACAAAAGGGTTTAATCGGTTAATCAAGTTCAGTAATCCGTGCCAAATTTTCACGGTTTGATAGGTTCGTGGCTCGCAATCCCTTTCGTTTCTTATTGCCACCGTTACCCACCATACCTAAAGTCGGTAAAATGAAGAACAGCCATAGGTTCTTTTTGTCTTGACTTAAACCACTCGCAAAAGTCCTCAAAACTTAAACCGTCATTCTTTGCCACTAATTCCCAATCAATCGGCTTCCCTTCAATTGGAGCAAATACGAAGTTGTCAGGCTGTTCAAGTTTTTCAACACCAACTCTTTCAAGTCTGCAAATTTCAACTTGCTTTGAACGGTAAGGCATTTCAAACCAGTATCTAATCGACAACACAGCCTTTCCTTCGTTTATTTCTTTTGCTCGTTTGTGCCATAGGTCATAATTTGAGCGAATAGTATGTATCTTCTCACTATCATTAGTAAATAGTCGGGAGATATTTTCTACAAAGCCAGTTGATTTTCCAGCCTTTTCGTGTGTTTTTGGAAACTGCTTTGAAACAGTCAAGACAAAAGTTTTCATTTTCAATTAAAGTTTTTCGTTATTAAATCGGTACAGGTGGGTAACAACACCTATACCCCATATTCGTTCCTCATACGGTGCATAGCCAAACCGTTACCAGCAAACACTACGCCGATACATTTAATCGAGTTATCTGCTGTAAGTCCGCAATAACAGTTTTTTCTCCCCTCCTTTTTAAAAAATGATGCTTAATACATTCAAATAAATAGTAGGCAACTGTTGGGTTTACTGCATTTCCTATGCTTCCAACTCTGTGTGTCCAGGATTGAAACCCATCACCATTTCTAATATCTTCACACGCTCCGATTTCGTGAATCCTTTTTGACAAAGAATATCCATCATTCTGATTTGGTGTCCACTTTCTAAATATCGAGTTAAAGCCGTCACCTGTGCAAATGTCGCTTTGTAATCCGATTTCGTTGGCGTAGGCAATAGCGTATAATCTTTCTCTCTTGTGTGGGTATCCAAAAGCGATGTTTGAAATACTTTGCCATTCTGCATTATACCCGATTTTGGAAAGGTCGCATAAGACTTGTTCAAATCCTCGAATAAGCAAAGCTGGCGAGTTTTCAATGATGACGTAGTAAGGTCTAATGTCCCTAATAATTCTAAACATCTCACTCCAAAGCCCAGAGCGTTTACCTGTGATACCTTCCATTTTTCCCGCAACGCTAATGTCTTGGCACGGAAAACCTCCACTAATGATGCTAACTCGCTCTTTGATTTCGGCTTCTGTAATATCTCTATATTGTTTGCTTTCATTGTAATTTTGCTTTAATATTTTACTTTGGTAATTTTCAAGTTCACAATTCCAAATAGTCTTTATTCCTGCCAGCTCAGAGCCTTCTTCAAACCCGCCAACGCCACTAAAAAGTGAGCCGTGTGTAAGTTCGGCAAAGCCGTTTTTGCCAACGCTCAAAAAACTGTTATTGCTACATTCGTTCATTTAATAATCTTTAGTGGTTAATAATCCGTGTCAGCCGGTAACACGTGGTAAACGGCATTAAAACGACCGCTTACCACTATTCGTTATCGGCAACCTTAGTCCGCAATATTTCCGACAATCTCAAAGTCGTTTATTTGGTCGCCAAAGAAGAAATTTCCATCGCATCTATGGCATGGTATGCAAATATCTTTAGTTGGTACATCTATAGCAGCAAATTCAAAACCATTACAGTTTTCACACCAAACAACACAATTACCATCGGCATCATAATCGCCTTCAAAAATCTTTTTGCCGTTTTTATCCTTTTGGTTTATAAATTGGCTTAATGATTTAGGTTCAATACCTATCCATTTATTTTCGCCAATCTCCATAAACACATCATCTTTTTTGCGTTTAATAGTTCCTTTTGCAATAGTCATACTTTCAACCCATTCGCCAGTATTAACCGATTTTCCTTTAAATAATATTTCTCTTTTCATTTATTTGATATTTAATAATTTAACAATAAAAGGCAGCCGATAACACGTAATATAAAAAATTGGCTATCAAGCTGCGATGGTAAACTGAAAGTGACTACAAAGCCAACTTTTCATATTACCATACGTTGTATTGCATTAAAACGCCGCTGCGCTCAATACAACACTGTATATAAACAAAAATTAAAATTGCCTACCCGCTTTTGCTGCGTATTGCTCTCTAATCAAATCAGAGTCATTAAACCTATGCTTACATGAGGTGCATTTAAACGGAATTGAGGTTAAATCTCTTATTCCGCTACCACCATCATACATTACTTTCTTTTTGCCGCATTTAGGGCATTTTTGGTATAGGATAGTTCCACCACCCCAACCGCTTCCTTTAGTTCTTGCCATCGCTCAAAAAATTTTAATTTCAGTTCATATACTTTTTCGTTATAAACAATAAAAAATTATGTAAATAACGAATAAATCAAGCAATAATGCAGGTATCCACGAACTAACCCAACTGCCATTGCTTTGCAAAAAGTTAGGTATCGGCTCTTTTTCAATCAAGGATAGTATCAACCAAATAGTTGTTGCCATAATTTTTTTTTCAGTTTATAACAAAAGCTATATTTAAAAGCCTTTGTCAAGTTTATACTAAATTCAATCATTTGTGGTTGTGGTTAGGCTTCAAAACATAGCCAAACCGTTATGCGCAAGGCTACTTTGCGAGTTCATCAAGCAACGTATCGGCTAATTCAACGCTAAGTTGACATATTATTTGTTGGTCAGTAGGCTGTTTTAGATTATGTTGACTTAATAATCCTTGCATAGCCATTGATGCAAAATGTTCACGCAATGTAATTCCTTCTGTCATTCCTGTACTATTAGCCATTGAATGAATATTTACTACTGATTCATCACCTCCAGCTATTGGAGTTGGGTTTACGGGTTTATCATTACTTTTCATAATTATTTGTTATTATACCGCCCAGCGCATAACACATGCTATAAAAAATAGCGGTGTCGGTGCTGTTTGGTGGTTTATAATTTTATTTAAATTCATCGTAATTTGATAGTTAAGTGCTTCGATTTCCGCTACTTTTCATAGCGTCAACGTTACAAACAAGCGTAAATAGCCATGCCTGTAATCAATCCAACTATAAATCCTACAATCCTGTTGTTTCGGTTGTCATACCAAAAACGCCAGTTTGTAACACGTGGTATAGCAAATAATTTTACTACCCTATCTGCTATATTGCGTTCAAACTGCGAATATCCAAATCCGTTAATGCAGGTGTATTTTCTAACATCTGCTTTTTCACTTTCATCTTTAATAATTTCTAATACTTTTGTTTCCATTATTTCGTTCTTTTAATTCGTAAAATTACATGCCATACCTAAACCGTTAGCGTTAATATTTTGCTCAACAAAGTTTAATCTAAGTTGAAGCAAAATAGTTTCGCAAAACACAATAACGCTAACAATGCGTAAATTCCATGCTTACTTTCTGCCTCGTTCAAACTTTTGTATGTCATTCAAAAACAAACAATTTTTAGGATATTCCGTAATGTCATGGCTTTGTCCTACCAGTTTACAACTTTCACAGTCTACTGGACAACCTTCGACATCATAATTCCATGCAATATATTCTTCACATTTTTTATTAGCACAGAAGTCGTTAAATAAAATTGTTTTTTTCATCTCGTATCAAATTTTGTGCATATTTCACGCACTACACAAACACAAACCGTTAGCACCCATTGTAAAAACCAACCACTCGGCTGTGGTAATAGTCTTGCTCCCTGTGCCAACAGTTTCTTTGTGTGTCAAACATTACGTGAGTAAACCAAGTATCGTGTCCATTGCCACAACTTAGCTTATCATGTTCTTTTACTTCTTGTCCGAATTTATTAACGCCCCAAACAACGGGTGCTAACAACGTGTCATAACACATTTGCACGTAGTCTGTATTTGTATATTTAGTGTTTTTCATAACTGTATAGTATTTTTAATTAATGTCTGTTTAATTCAAACGTGTCATACACCACCGTTAGCAATAAGTTTGCCGTAATTTACCACAATGCGAACATCTTGCTTTTTTACCCATATCTGCTTTAATTGAAGGATGCCAGTTTATACACTTGCAAACCGACGGGACGTGATTTTCGTTTTGAAATTTTTCAAAATAAAATTCTACATCCCTATCAATTTCTTGTATCAACCCATATCTTTTAGATACCTTATATTGCACAGAGTCTCTATTTAATGATTTTATAAATCCAGAAATCAAACTACGAAATTGATCTACGCTCAATGAGTGTTTATTAATGTTACAACTTGGACAAGATGGTATTTTGTTTTCAATATTGTCATTCTCTGGATTCTCAAAGCCTGCGGAAACCCATTTGTTTTTTTCATAATTAAACTCTTTATTTCTAACAACTGGAATTTTATGGTCTACGTGCCACTTATTAGGCAATGGGTTTCCGCAATACGCACATCTACCATTAAACTTTAGTCGAATAAATTCTCTTTCTTCTTTATGAGTCATAATTTCAAAACTTTTTAAATCACTCAATTAGCCTTTCTTAGCGTAACGGATGCTATGCGCACAAGCCTTAATGGCGCAATACAACATTTTAGATAACCAAATTACTATTGGCTCAAGTATATGTCCGAAATGCTCTACAATAAATGCCTGCGCTTTTGGACTATTCTTTAAATCAGTTGATAGCATATAAAATGGATTTGTCCAATAACAAAAGTTGTGTAGAAGTTTTTTCCATGAAAACGAACCGCTAACACACGGTAAAACTCCATTGCCTTGTTTGTTATCAATCTTTTTTGCTTCGTTTTTCATTTTGTTATAATTTGAAAATTTATCTATCGTTGGTTATATTATAAAAATGACACAGCATCTGACTTATAATTATAAGTCATGAAAAACGGCTTCCTGCATTCGCATTTTATTTTAGTTGTTCCACTTTTATTTCTTTGGCATCTTTTTAAAAACTTATCATCTGTATCGTTGTATTCTTTCCCGCAATTTGGACAGCTAAAGTCTGTTTTTGCAAAGTCTATAAAGCCATTTTTTATTTGTGTTCCTATCATGATTTTTATCTTTTTAGTTATTAATTTCTTCTTGCATTTTTGTATCCGATCACGAGAACAGCAAAGCAAATCAAGCATATTATTATCAATCGTATTGTTTGAACCCAGAATAATTCCATTGTCTTAAAATATTAATTCAGATTGTTGATTAGGTTCAAGTATTGTTATCCCGAACCATTCGGTTATAAATTTCCCGCATTCATCATTGAATTCGATCCACTCAACAGTTGTCAATTTTGATGACTGTCTTGGAATGCGCTCTATTGTTCCATGTTCTTCATTTACGAATTCAATATAAAGGAATTTACTTTTAAGAAATTCATGAGCTTGTTCCTTTGATATTATTTCACCTGTTGTTTCTTTGAACCCCCTGCAAAATTCCATTATTATATATCCCCAATAATACCTGTTTTGTTCATTGCTGCGTTTTTTATAAAGTTTTTTTATTATTATTTCAACACGGACTTTTTTATTCCCACCAAGGATTTCTATACTTTCCAAGAATTCTCTTTTCTTATAGATTTTTAATTTCCCGCTTTCAATATTTCCATACGTAGAAATTTCCCTCATTTTTTATGTTTCGTTACCTGATTTTTATCCGCTTCAATATTTTAAACTTCTTTATTTTCAGCATTGTTTTTAAATTTATAAACTTTATATCTATTACCTTTGAATGGACAAATCCATTCGTCCGGGATGCTCCAATAATATTCGTTCCTCAATTTTCTTATGTGTTCGCTCAATCTTGTTATCCCATAACGATTGAATGCGCACATTGTAGTTATACTTCCATAAAGTTCTAAATGGTCTTTGACTTTTTGTAATTGCGTTTTTTTCATGATATTTATTTATAATCTATAAAATAATTAATTGGCCCATCTAAAATACAATCGGTTCTGATTTTTTTAATTTTTTAACGATTTTATTGGCTATCAGCAATCCTTGTCGTTCCGCATCGTTGAGATGTTTATAATCATATAAAATTTCTCCAATTTTATACGGGAAAATTGACGGTTCTTTTACACCCAGATATTTCCCCAAATAAAAAAACACCCATCGTGCGTAATCTTCATTAATTCCATTTATAACCAATCCGAATTGTTGTGTTTTGTCAAGTTTTGAATGTTTGTAAGAAAGTTCTATTTTCATAATTTTTCTGATTTTTATATTTTTTTGTGTTTTTTATGTTTAATTTTTTGATCCGGCAGCAGGAATCGAACCTGCTATCCCAATTAAATTGCCGGAATCCATTATTAACCAAAGCACAAATATGGGTATCTTATTAAATCAAAAAGGCAAATCATCTTCTGGCGGAATGTCATCAATGGAATGTTCATGTATATCTTCGTTTATTTCTACAATAACATCACCGCCTTTATTTATATGATTCCGCCATTCAATAAACATATCGGCAGCCTCGCTTAATCCTTGCATGGTATCGTCAATATTCCCTCCAATTGAAATGGACGCGTATTTAGGTTTGTTTGTAGCTGCGAATTTGCCAAGATATTTTTTAGTTTTAGAAGAAATTTCTATGTCATCGGGATTGTAAAGAGTTGGAGTAAGAATGATATTTTTATCTAAAAAAACATCGGTTCCAATAGAAGATAGCTGCCCGATAGACAGGGTTAGATTTGTTGAAACGGCCATCAAGCCATTATCTGTAAGAACCAATAATACTTGTTTTTTAGATAAATTTCCGGTACATCCATTTGCGAACCGTTCCAAATCTTCAATAGTTCCCTTAACCTCAATTTTTCCCCCATTGCCAAATAGCACAATTTGATTGTTATTGTTAAGATAATATGAACTCTTATAAGTTCCGCCTTTTGGGCCAAGCTGGTCGTCATAGATAGATGCGGCAATACATTTGCCTATCAATACTCCAACAATAGGTTTTGGATTGTATTTGCGTTTCTCCAAATCCTTATCCCAAAAAGAAAATGATGGTACTCCGTTGTTGTCCTTTACCTCGATAAATAAATCGGGTATTAATTTTGGGAATGACTGGTTGTCCCCTTGCGATTCTTTTAATTTGTCTCTGTAATTCATTTTTTATAAATTTAAAGTTAATTCAGTTGGATAAAGTTCACGTATATATTCCAAGTTCGGGTATTCCACTTTGAACAATGTATTGCAAGCCTCGAATCCCGCAAGTTTGGTTTCGATATTTTCAACCTCCGCCAATCTCCACCCTTTTTTTGTCGGCGTGTTCAAAAGGAGCAAAAAACACCTTGTCTTTTTAAGTTCATCGAGTATCTCGTTTGATCTCATTTTCATTTTATCGCACAAATAAGATACAAGGAATTTGCTCATGCTATCTTGTTTTTCGATCATTTCGACCAAGCATTCCTTATAAGCTGATATTTGCCATTGGTAATCTATGTATGCGTTTGCGCTCCTTTTCAGGTCGATCAATGCCAAGACCGGATTTTTAAGTCCTTTCAATGTGATGAATGATAACTGATCCAATGTCCCGGCACACTTCATCCTATTCGACCACACGGTTTGTTCTATGAGGATAGGCTTTATTTCAAGTTCCTCGAACGCGGATTTGAACCTACAGATCGGTAGCCATTCCCCATAAAAATCATATTCATCAGAATACGTCAACGTTTCACCGTTCGTTAATTTTTCTGCTGCATTATGTACCTTGCTGCCCTCGTCCATCATCTTCCGTCCAAGTTCCTTTGGGTCTATGCCTAATTTAGTTATTTGGATCTGCCAGTTCATCAATCCTTGCTTTGCCTTTACTTGTAAAATCGAGGTTACTCCGGGATATGCTATTTTTGTCTTTGTGTAATCGCCGATCTCGTACCACCTCGAATTTGGTACATGGATTTGTTTTGTGTTCAGATTTACAAAAAATGCCTTCATAAATATTTATTTATCAAGTTCAACATTTCAACATTCGTTACGGACATATTCCCTTTTCCGTTTGCTTTTTGGTTCATCAAAAAAGCGTGCAACTTTGTTAAGAGTTGGTCGTTTTTATCATTGCCCTTTTTTTCAAGAGCAATCAAATAATCGTCTACTGTTTTCATATTTTTAGTTTTAAAACCGCCTTTATAGCCTATTAATGAAATTCCAATCAGCATCGGCAACTATATGTTCCTTTTCTCGTTCACCCGATATTATTGCAAAAACTGGCAATAGAGAAGGTAACAGTTTTGGATTATTATCCAGCGTATCTAAGTACAGTTTATCGAGGATTGGCTTTATTCCAGCCACACATCCTTCAATTTCGTAATATTCACCATTAAACCCAGCGGATTGCTCACCTAACAAGCATTGTATTTTGTTTTTTCTAAATCCAGAGGTTTCAACTTTTGAAGCCTCAATCAATAATTCATAAATTTGTTCTGTTGTCATTGTATTTATATTTTCACTCATAATAAATTTATTTTTTATAAAATTCATTTTTGCATTTCATGCAAACCATTAGCTCATCGCCGATAATCTCTGGTTGGTCAAGGCAAGGGTGCGGCCCTAATGGAGTGTACCTGTTTTTTGGGCTTTCTTCGGATTCGCACCCGCACTCAGGGCAATCACCGACGCCCCGAATAATAAGTTTCTCGAACAATTCTATTATCCTCGAATCATGGCTTCCCGTACACAGTAGGCAGGCCCCGGAGTTTGTATATAAATCCCCGTGCAACACAAAAATATCGACCAATAACATCTGCACATTGCAAACATCGTCCGTCAATCCTTCTCTTTGTGCCGCCGATAACATTTGTTCAATTAGCAAATCGGGGGACCTGCCAAGAAGTGTCGCTAATTTAATAAGCGATTTATCTTTTTTTATTGTTATTTTTTTCATTTCATGTCTTTTTTAAGGTCTTGGATAAATTCCTTTTCAAGTCCTAACTTTTCTGAAATGGAAATTATTCTTTCGTAATATTCTTTGGAATAAATATAAGCAGATTTTTCACGATCAAATTCGATCCTTAAAAGTATTCTTACTAATTCCGATTCTTTCTCGTTTAATTTTAAATGTTCTAATTTATCTTCAATAGCCTGCGCACTGTCATGCACTGGATGGCATGAATTTATCAGGCGCGATTCCCCGTAAAGCCACACTTTACATTTATTGTTCAAGTAAGTTTTATTTATATATTCGGCACATGCCACCGCATCCTTTTTTCTATAAAATAGTAGGCGGTCATCTTCATGGGTATCTACATTGTGCTCAAAAAGAAATGATAAGTCCTCAAAATTTACCTCATTCGGTTTTACAGGTTTATAGTCTTCATAATTGTCTGCTATTTCAACACGCCATCCCACATTTTCATCATTCCACTTTGTAATAAGTATTGGAATTTTACGGAGTTTCTTTTCACTATTCAAATCTAATCTTGCCATTTTCATAATTTTTATTTTACCCTTTCGATAATAAGCGAATTTAATGGTTTCGCCGATCTTCTCAATGAGAATCTTTTCCCGGTTTCTGTTTGTATCCTGTGAATGGATGTTCTCAATGTCGAATACCGATCTGATGGATACTCTTCCTTTTCGCCTTTCTCCATTTTCTTCAAAATAGGGCATATGTCTTTTTTTTCCATACTTTCTTTTATGATTTTGTTATTAATGTATATTTTTTGGATATATTTCGATATAAAAGTAATGCACGCTATCACGGTATAATTGTATCGAATCATTATATATTTTTTTCAATTCATACGATCCTTTAAATGGCAGCTTTAAATATTTTTCAATGTATTTATCTTGCAAATCAGAAACCCTTAACATTTCTCGTCTCAACTTTTGTTCTTTTAAATCACATGTAAATACAACAAACAAAATAAAAATAAAAATAAAAATAAAATGTATTATTTTAAATAATTTTTTCATCTTCTTTTATCGATGTTTTCATTTTTTTCGATTTTAAAGGCTTCCTGTAAATTCCAATTACAACCGGAGTTACATGTGCCCTCGATGAATAATCGGTCTCATATAACTCGAATGGAAAGCCGTCTTTATTTTCCGGATTGATAATGTAAACATAATTATGCTTATATTCTTCTCCCATCAAGTTCAATTCTGAACATCTCTTTTCCGCAAAAGAATCAGGAGTTGAAATGTCGAATGATTCACCTTGTCTTTTTGAGTCCCATAAATCTATTTTCTCGATCGTGTGCTTTTTCATGGTTTTTAATTTAGATTAATTGTTTATTTGATTGTTTCATATTTCAAATATATAAATAAACAAACAAGAAGTCAAGTTTTTTCGTTGTTTATATTTAGTATAAATAAGAATAAATATTTAAAAAAAAGAGAACCTATATTTGATTCCCTTAAACCATAAAGATGTCTAATTAAATAACTGATTTACATATAATTAGAATATGGATTTTATTAAAATAAGGGCTATTGTAAGGCCATAAGATACATTCCTTTGTTTTTTGTATTTTTTTATTTCGCCGTTTTGCAAATAAAATTTTGTATTGCTTTCTGCTATTATCGAATTTTTCATAATAAGCATTTTATCTGTTTTTTCCCTATACGTATAAAAAGATTTCAATTCACCGTTTTTATTTAAAATTTCTTTGTTACGGATTTCAAGATCGGTTATTAACGACAGATTGTTCCTGATGCAAAAATCATAGTCTATTGCAATATTGTTGAAATAACTTATACTGGGGAAACTTATAAGATATTTATCCTTGAAGATTTCTGGTTCGTAATTTTCCCCGGTATAAGAGATAAAAAATTTGACCTGTTCCGGCTCTGAGGAGTTTTTTATCCCTTCTTTTGCGGCTTCTTTTTCTTTTTCCAAAGCCAACCTTTTTTGTATTTCCGCTTCGTGCAACAAAAATGTCTCGTGTGCCGCTTTAGCGAAGCTGTCGATGCGCCTTAACAACTTTGCGGTATCCTGCTTCAAAACGGTTACCGTATCGCTGTATAGGCTTATTTTCGCATTGGAAAATTGTAATTGCGTTTCGTAGGTTTTGTTTTTGTCGAAAAGTTTATAAAATTGCCAAGCGGAAATTACAAGGATAAAAATTATGAATGTCGTTACCGCTATTTTTGCCGTTTTGGTTATTTTCATAAAATGTATTTTTTATAGTTTTTGATAAACTCCTCTACCGTACCCTTTCCGTACTTTGTGTTGTACCTTACCTTCCATTCCTTTGCATAACCTCCTATCGTAGATGGCAATTTTTCTTTGAACCTTAAAAAGAAAACCCTGCACATACATATCGAAAGTTTATCGTTGCTTATCAGATCAATGGGATCGAATGACGATATTTTGCAGGTTTTCAATATTTTAAAATATAATTGTATATCTTTTTTTATATAATTTATCAAATCGTTAAAAGTATTCGGCTCGATTTGGCAAATTCCCAATGCCGGACCGCCACCAAGCTGCCTTCTATATTTTCCCATTCTGGATTCTTGGGCTATTATCCCTTGGATTAAATTGGAGGCATCGGGCGAATGTTTCCCGATACCTTTCAATACTTCATCAATGAGTTTTTTAAGTTCTGCTTTTGTGTACATTTTTTTCTACTTATTGTTTATCATTTCATTTTTATCGGTACTTCCTTTTGAGGACCCATAAAAATATCCTACTACGGTTGCAAATGCGGCAATCAATGCACCGATTGCCAAATTAATCGTGCTTTCATATATACCTTCTTTTACTAAAAAGAAAAGTGTAATAAAAAATCCGATCAATACTATTGCGCCGAGTGCGTACATAAAAATTTCTTTTGCTTTCATAATTTTAGTTTTTTTTGTTTATAAATTATATTTAAAGGTTATCTTGAATCCTTGGTCGATGGGCCAAAACCAATTCTTGTTTGGGAAAAACATATTACCATATATTAAAAAAATAAATAGATATATTGATATTGTAAAACATATCAGCATCCATATAAATTCAAATACAAATATAATGATTTTCATTGTTTGATTTATTGTTATTTTCGCTCTTTCCATAGATCGAAAATTCTTGAATCCATTATCGTTTTTGTTTTTAAATTTTTAATTAATAATTCTATTTTTGTAAAACAAAGATAATAAATTAATTTCGTTTTGTGCTTTCTTCACCTCTATTGTTATAACCGTTTGCTTTTGCCCATAAGTCATAAACCCTGCCATCAATTATTAATAAGAGCTCATACATCCTCTTGTTTTCATCGTCCACATATGTTTTATCGGCTTTTAAATTTATTGAAACATTTAAACTTTCAACAATCTTCATTAGGGCTGCATCTTGTTTTTCGTTTGCTTTATTTACATAATCAATACTTGCGGCATTTTCAGCTTTTTCAAATGTATTCCCAAAATACCCAAAAATACCTGTTATGGCCAAGACTATAATGGTCGTAATAACAGCATGGATAGCTATTAATTGAAATTTCTCTTTTTTGTCCATTTTTTTATAAATTCTTTAATAAATTCCCACTTTATCCATACCAACAATAAAAATGAAAGGTATAGCCATATAATGGTGCTGTTATATACAATGATAGATTCTTTTATTTCATTAAAAAAATCAAGATACCCTTTTGTGATAGGATATTTAAAACAAATCCTTAAATAATGATACCACGTAACAAATATTGTGATACATGAATATATTTTTAAATAAAATATAGGATTTTTAAATTTTGGAATGGCGTTTGTTTTTTTAGCAAAAATAACACAAACCAAGGCCAATGTTATAAAAAAAACAGGGACGAACCAATGATATAATACCCATAAAACATTGTTGTTTTTACCAAAAATATCATAAACAATATATTGGAAATAAATGTACAACGATATGCATATCACTATTAGAACGTCCTTGTTTTTCATGTCCTTATGGATTGCCTGGTGGATCAGGAGGAGGTGGTATTGGTGGCTCGTCCTTCATTTCTGGGTCTAATTTCTTTCTTAAATGCCATATCTGCAATTCCAAGCAGTATATAGATTTATCAATTTCTTTGAATTTTTCAGTTGTTGAATTTTCCATGATAATTTTTATTATTAATTAATACTTATTTATAAAAGTAACCCTAAAGTTACATATTTTAATCCATTATAATGAAAAGCATTATGATCCTTATGGCAATCGCAGACCATAGGACTATCTCGAATATTTTTAATGATAATTTCATTTCGTAGAAATACCTACATTTTCAAACATTCCCAATAACATATCTATTTCTGCGATCTCCTTTTCCCTTTGTGCGATTATTAGGGCCTTTTGGTCTTTAAGGAAATCCAAATTATAAGGTACATTTTTTGGTTTTTCTTCATCGTTTACGGTATCCGTCCATGATACCATAATGTTTTTTTCATCAATCTTTACTGCTGTTTTTGCCATGGTTTTATTTTTTTAAATTTTCGTTTTTTAATTAAAGATCTATTATTTTATATATAATCCTAAATGCCCACGTAGCATCCCCACTTGTTGGGTTTGTACCAGATGAAAGGCGTGCTGTAACGGCAGTATTTTCAAGTGTCCAAGCGACAGGTAATTGCGTAGGATTGTACGTTCGTACACTGCTGTTAGCTTCAATTTCATTATTGGTAAAACTATATATTGCGCCCCCGCCAGTGGTTATTTGTAGGGTTTGCGTTCCGACTTCAAGTGGTGTCGATACTGTTGGCTTTAATCTTATTGCTACAATCATGTATTCCTTCCCTGCGCCGGGGGCTGCCAATATTGTTTGCGCGCTCCCGGAATTACTGACCGCAGTTGCATCTAGCGTTACTAACTGATAAAGTACAGCTGATCCAGCTGTAATTGCATCTATTTGATCTTGTGCATTGCTCGATAAGGTATTGATGTAAAGTAATTCAGTATTGCTTACCGATCCATCAGAACCATAAGTCGATGCTGCTATATTTGCACCGATTACAGCAGACTTAACGACACTCAGTCCGCCATCTGTCTGCAAAGACCCGTCTGTTGTCGTTGTTGCATCCGTTGCATTGTCCGTATTTATTTTTCCGGAAAAAATAGCATTCCCGGATGAATAAAGAATCGGTGCGTTACCTATTGTTTTGTTCGCCGTAAACATTGTTCCTATATTCGCAGTACCAGAACCGTTTATTTTATCGCTAAGTTGTGTTTGTGCATTGCTCGATAAAGTGTTTATATATTTCAGTTCTGTATCGGAAACAGAACCGTCCGAGCCATATGTAGCCGCTGTTAAGTTTGCTTCCAATGTCCAATTTCCCGATGAAAGGTCTATTTCCAAATTTGAGTACGATGGAGATGGAAGCGTTTTAATGGAAATGTTCCTTCTGTCAAGATGTAAATTATTGTCAGAATCAATCCTGAACCCATATTTCCCATAATAATTCTTAGAACTTACTGTTTGATATTCATTGCTCAAAGATAAAATCCAATCTACGCCCGCGGTGTTGCTCCTGTTTATCGTATCGCCGATAACGGAAAATTTAACAAATATAGTAGAATCGTTTTCCCATTCCAATGGGGAATCGGAAAGTGTTGCGGGGGCAGAAAAATAAGGGAATCTGCCTGTCGTGCCAGAACCGCTTATCGAAAGTACCCCAATGGCAGTCCTGAAATCAGCAGCATTCAGCATGGATACCGTATTGTTTGCATTTGCGCTCATAAATGTTATTGCATCGGGATTTGGCAATGTAAAGATGTTAGAACCTATGGTATTTGCACCAAGGGACGTCCTCCCGGTTGCAGCCACAAGTCCAGTCGACCCACCGTCCCATTTCAACCTGTCAGTGTACGCCGTGTTCCAATTAGTAGAATTATCGGTTATCGAACTCCCCCAAGCCGATCCAGTTGAAAGCGCAATCCCGGCAGATGGGTAAATATCTGTCAGGAACGCAAATGTTTTCCATGCTGGGCCGGTTGTTATTGCAAAATAAAGCCTATCGTTCAAAAATCCAAAATCCCCAGCATCGGGAGATGTCTTCAATATTCCACTTGAAAGCCTAAAAGGAGAAAATGAAGCTGTCCCTGCTTTTATATGCAAATAAGCTGTCGGGGCAGTCGTCCCGATGCCGACGTTGCCGTTCATAAAAGAATAATATTTTTCTGGGGCAGGACCACTTATATTAAAATTAACTCTATGGTAGCCAGTATTTTCATCTTGAATAGAATTAAAATAAAAATCTCTATCCTCAACATACATTTCCATTGATTGGGCACTTCCAGACCCAGCAGTACGAGCAATGTAAACAGATTGAGCGCCATCATCTGTTATAAACATAGACTCTCCATTAAAAATGGAAGTTCCATTAACATCTAGTTTCTTTGACGGACTCGTCGTCCCGATGCCGACATTAGCATTGTTCAATATCGTCATCGCTTCTGTTGCTCCATTATTCCCAACGAGAAAGTGCATATCAGCCCCTATTGTACCGATTCCGCTCGTTGTTTGAAGATATAAATCGGAAGTTGTTGAAGTTCCTCCTATAATTTTAGATATTGTTTGATTTTTTGTGAAAGTATTTTTTGTATTCAAAAAAGCGATATTAGATGTATCGGCGATATATAAAGGGTCTAACTCGGCCTTATAATACGCTCCGTGCTGCCCATCCAACAAATCTGCATTCAAATTTGTGTTCAAGGTTGTCGAAGTAGTCGCATAAGGAGCTGTTCCAGTGGCTACAGTGGAGATAAAATTTGGTGCGGTTACCGGTGAATTGAAAGTTTTTGCGCCATATATGCTTTGAACAATAGAATTGATATGACCATAAGTAACACCTGTCCCCGCTATTTTGATATTCCCCGTATTATCATGGTCTATTACACCGGAGGCAGCCTCTTTTTCCTCAAAAGCACTTATTATAAGAGCTGCCGTAGAAAGCCCTGTACCTACAATTATACGCCCAAGATATGTAGAATTATTAGTTATTATCTGTGGTAGGTTGGTAGGTTTAGGTTCGGCGAGTGCAAGTGAAACAGTCCCGAATTCATTCCCAATGACATAAAAAATATGGTCATGATTATCTATATCGCGATAAATAAAATTATTCTTGAATTTATTCGGCCCCATAGTAACAAGGTTCGTTCCATTATCATATTGAGAATTATTATACTGGGTCGTAATACCATTGGGGTTCAATGTATATACCCCTGCCACATGGGCATAAAAATCAAGAATCCCAGTACTTGAATTCGTTGCACCCAATGAAATCGGGGAAGCCCCTATGTACAACAGTCCGGCAGTAGACGTTACGTATCTTGTAGGCAATTCGCCTAATATCAAACCATTTGCACGTTTAAAAAATGCTTCTTTTTTTAAACGCTTATTGATTTTATCAGCCTTTCCCTCCCCTTCTGTATTGAGGTCATATCCATGAAGTTCCGTGTTCCTCCTGTTCCTTTGTGCAATAAGGACAATATTGCTCTCGTTTGATGGGTCGAACGTATCGAATCGGAGGATAGGGTTTCCCGAATTAAAATCGACAGAAATAAAATTCGATGAATTGTTTGTTAAAACTTGGTCATCTACTCCTGTTATATTATATCGTCTCGGTTTTCCAAAATGGTTTATATTGTTGTAAAGGTTGATCGGGAAATTGCTTATATCAATAGTTCCGTCCACATTTTCGGTTATAATAAATTTTGGTGAAATCGAACCTGAGGAATTGGCATCTTGGAGTTCAAGAGCAGAAAGATCGACAGCATCCACATTTGCTGTTGAATAAGTGTTGCCGTCCGTGTTCAAGATAGACCCTTCCGGGGCTATATAAATAGCAGAAACACCGGGATCGTTCGGCTTCGCCAAAACCCTTGCGCCACTAAGATATGCTTCTGTTCCGCTTACCAATGTGCAAGTTCCGTTTATCTCTGCTGCATTGTGTTGGAATATAGCATTGTTTGCCAATGTCCATCCAAGCCCCCATCCATTGTGTTCGGATGAAAAGAAACAATTGGAAATGGTCGTTGCCGAATTGTTAAACCCGTTTTTTATAGCTATTAAATGATTTTCGTTGCTTGCTCCCGTAACGGTCATTGTCCCAACTGTTGTTACATCTTCCATTCTTATGAACTTAAAATCCGCAACGCTTCCTTGTGTAAGTGTAACTGTCTCGGTTATTGTTAAATTTGATATTTTTTGTTCCTGAAATATCCCGGGCGTATTTTGCGTTATTATTATTCCGTTCACAGCGGTGGATAAATGACCTGCCCCTGTTATGGAGATGTTTTTGTTCGTTATTGTAACTGTTTCATTGTATATGCCCGCATCCAATTGCAATAATACGGTATCCGATACCGATAATAAATCTACGGCATCTTGTATAGGTGTCGATCCTTCGTTTTTAATAAATATAGTATGCTCAAATCCGCCATAACTATCATCAAAAAGATTTCCGATCTGTGTTATAGCTCCCTGTACGGTTGTACTATCGTAAATTGTGCCAGCTATATTATATGATACATCGGATGCCTGTATTCCTGTAATAAATGTATTTACCCAAGTACCATTGACCCTTTGCATTATTTGATTGTCCTGTAATGGATTTGCGAGTTTAAAAGTGTCTTTTCCTATAACAAATATACTGTCGGTTTTTAATTCATACCTAGCCCTTATAGTGTAATCGTCTATTTGCCCAAAAGAAAATAAAGGCAACATCATTAAAAATAAAATTAATTTTTTCATATTTCCTGTATTGTAATTGATAAATCTAATAAATCGAACGATCCTGCCGACCCGATAATGTTTTCTATATAAAGCCTTATCTTTTCGTTGGCCGAAAAACTTTTTTCAAATTGCAAGATCGTATTTGAATAATTCGTTAAATGGTCGAACCTTCTGGTAGTCCCGTAACTTATAGGTGTTTCGTTCATTAAATCAAGCAATAAAGAACCACCGCTCCCATTGCTCGATGCAAAACTTATAAAAACAAGATATTTTGATGTTTTTGATACCGTTATTTCATTTGATGCCAAAGTCAATCCAGAATTCTCTATACTTGAAAGCCCTATTACCTGTATCCTTGAACTTCCAGGGATGTTAATGGTAGGGTCGGCCGCCGTTATTTGTATATAGTCCTTTGTAAACGATGTAGCTATTACTGGTTCTGATGCGAAATAAGTAATTACAACAGGCTCTGGAGGAAATTCAATCAATCTTAACGTAAACCCTGTTAAAGTTGGCGTTATGTTATCGTGCGGAACGTTTTGCCTTATCACGCCCCCGCTTGGCAAAGTAACCAATTTATAAACATAAGGCTTCATAAAAAAATAACTGCTATCAAGAAACTGTTTACTGTAAGTAACATCAACATTTACCGAAGTTGCGGTTATCGCAGCCGTTTCTATGTGTTGCGAGGAAAGAAAATCTGATAATGCCATCTTTAAAGGTCTTGTAAACCCATTCTTATCAACAGGCAAATAAATAGTCGAAGGGTCTTTGTAGCCTACATCACCGGGCGATACCTGTGTATATGTACCGAGTTCGTGTATCCTTTGTTGTGTTATTATTCCGCTCATGTTGTATCCTTTGTTGTGTTATTATTCCGCTCATGTTGTATAATTTGCCATGTTGTATAACTTGCAATGTCCAACCAAATGTTTTCAGCCCCAATAAAGTCGTTCTCTTTCTGTGCAACAAGAACAAACCTATCTGAATACGGATTTGAATCATATCTGTAAGATATATTTAATTTTGTATTTTCTTCTTCAAAATCAATCGTTTCATCATCTACTATCCCTATCCCTATATCCGTTATATAAAAAAGAGATGTACTTATCCCTTTTAAAAGTATTTCATCGCCTTTTTTTGTTCTTGACGTTGTTGTAAAATCTTTTTCTATTCCATTAACAATTCCTTTTTCCCAAACACCTTCATATCTCCCAAAGTCGTTTATAATGTTAGATAATGCAAGGAATCCGTTTGCTTCTTCCACACCGCTTAAAAATCCGATCTTAGACCTTACGGTTTGTTTTGTAGAAGTCCCTGTTACGCTATACGCTCGTACTTGTGATGCGACACCGTTCATATTTCCAGAAATGTTCAATATTGAAGCATTTTGGAACCGGCCATTTTTTGTAAATATCAATTTATCTAAGTTTCTTGTCAACGAAATCCCTATACTGCTATAATCATCAGAATACGCACTTATAAAACTTATTACCGAAAATACAGCCCCCAAATAGCTTGCGTTTATTGTCCTAGTCAAACCACCTGCGGTTACTCCGGCACTTCCAGTGCTTCCACTTACTTCTATTTCATCTATCTGCGGATTTTCAACAAGTATATTGTTCGGTTCTGTCGCAAGGAAGAACACACCGTCTTCAAGGTCTCCTGAATTTTCTATGGCATACCTTATGTCTGTCGAGAATATAGATGTCTCGAACTCCTGTTTTATGTCTTTTGTCCTTTTATTGGAGACTATTTTGTCGAATACTATCAGGTTTTCTGTAAAATCCCTTCCTTTTGCATTTACCTGCCTTAGTTCAACTTTGTTGAACATCAAACTTTTATCATATTTCCAAACCAACGTCTCAGAAAGTTCCTCGCGCCCCCTAAGATCGGTAACGGTCTTTGTAAGGTCTATGTATTTTACGTGTTCTATCCTTAAATTAAAATCATCATCCAGAAAACAGTACAGGTTTCCTGCAAAAAGATTGTTAAAATCCTCGATTATTTCTTTCAACGATATGTCCGGGAAGGTTGATTTGTCCGAAAGGTCTATATCTGGTATCAAATCCCTCGTCAGTATAAATGATGTGTTGTTCAGGTAATTTTTTGCAAGTGTTACATAATTGTACCCCTGCCCTATCCTATCTTCCAATATAGGAAGTTCATCCTCAAAATCATTAAAGAAAAATGTCGAATACACGTTTTTCCCCTCAAAGACACTGCTTGTATTCCTTAATGCATATTCCAAGAACCCCCTTGATGTTATCGTTGTCGTACAATCCCCTGTTGATATATTCTTATCGTAATTTATCCTTGTCGTCCTTTTTCTCCACCATTCAAAATGATCCGATTGACCATCCGTGTTTTCTTCTTCATCCTGCAAAGACCAATTATCGGAAAAAGCACCGTTAAAAGGTTTTCTTGTCCAAAGATGCCCGTTCTGTCCGCCTACCTTCACTTTTGACCTTAAATGCCATCCCTCACCTTGCGGTGGCTCATAGCCAGACGGATCAGATTCGGAAACAACATCTATTTTCCTGAATTCCTCCCTACTGAACTTGGTCGTACAGTACAATTGTTCCTTAAGTCCACCGCTATAAATAATACCCCCGTCCCAAACGGTAAGTTCACTCAGTTCGTAATCACCTTTTGATGGGAATATCTCACCCTTATCAAACTCCTCCCACCATTCAGGATTTATGTCTGGTTGTTTATTTAGATTCCCGAACTTTATTGATTTATAAGCTTTGAATGGATTTGTTGGAACACTTCTGTACCATACTATATTGTCAAGTGATTTTTCTATAATTGCAATTCCATAAGTTTTTGTGCTTAACCAAACATATTCGTCACCGCTTAAATCTATATCCGAAAAATCCTCTCCGAGTATCTGTTCCCTGTCGGCAAGGTAAAAACCTTCTTGATCTTGAAATTTTGTCGGTGGAACTGCGAAAAGCTGTCTTTTAGGTGCGTTACCGTCAAAAAACCCAGAAAGATAATTCATAACTACATAAGTATTTACTGGAATTTTTACCATTGGAGCATAACCAGCAACAACGCCCCCCCTGCCCCTGCCCCTTCTGTTAGTGAGAAAGTAATATTCAACAACAGTCCAATCATCAATAGGTTTCAATCCTTCCTCT
>Ga0307378_10000692_pt1 | contig 57476 bp, 55 predicted proteins | sample UN1MG_FD_202238 | JGI IMG/M metagenome (GOLD analysis project Ga0307378, IMG submission 202238) | Soil microbial communities from Risofladan, Vaasa, Finland - UN-1 | ecosystem: Environmental > Terrestrial > Soil > Coastal area > Acid sulfate soil | place: Finland: Risofladan, Vaasa | collected... | reverse complement strand
ACCGCATCAAACGTTTCATCGGGCATCACAGCCTGCTTTTTTTAAAAAGCTTTGACATCTAATAGGTGACAAGAAGTTATCACGATAAAGCGTTACTATTATAATAGGGAATCTCCCACACAGTGCTGGACATAGAGAGGGATTAATCCCTAGACAGATAGCGAGTTTTCACGCCAACCAATCAGTCTACCAGGTGGCGACGCACTGCGATGGCGGCTGCCGCGGTGCGGCTGGTGGCCCCCATCTTGCGGAGGATACTGGTGACGTGGAATCTCACAGTGGAAGGGCTTACCACCAGCTGCTCCGCTATTTGGGAGTTGCTCTTCCCTTCTGAGATCAGAGTGAGTACTCTGTATTCACTCTCCGTCAGGTGGTATTCCTTCACCATCTCCGGAGCCGCCGCATCTTCAGCCCATACTCGTTCGTCCCGGGAGTGCCTGCTGATTTTGTGGATTACCACAATGATGCCCTTGACGGTGGGGTTGTGGAGAAGGTTGTTAGCGACCACATCGACTACACGCCACGTACCGTCCTTATGCCTCACACGCAACTGCGCATGACTACCAGTGTCATTTGGACTCTGGATCATTTTGGTTAGCCTACGGGCTGCCTTGGACATGTCTTCTGGGTGAATAACTCCAAGCGTGTCCTTACCAACAAATTCACCCGATTCGTAGCCGAGGATTCGTGCGGCGGACGGGTTCTCGTATATGATTTCTAACTCACTGTCTAGAAGCACAATGCCATCCGGAGAATGTTCGACAAGTGCTCGGAAGATGTCTTCCTCTCTCCCAGGCAGCTCCTTAAGCAGTATGCCCTGGGTTTCTGATGCTTCTAGCTCAGCAATTCGCCGCCGCAATGTTGTTAATTCGTGCGCAGGTGTCTCCTCCCCATGCCCAAGGGACCGCAACACCTTTATCATTCCAGTATCTACATGTGCTAGCAAGTCAGACGGCATCTTTCTAGCAAGGCCAAATAGCTCATCCGTGTCCGCATTGTTTGCACCAAGTACCTCGGCTAAAGCCAAGATGATCCTTTGCCTCGGTGGGGGCATGAGGCCAGTTTCAAGCTTACTCACGTATGAGTAGCTAATTGCTGTCTTTTGTGCCAGTTCCCTTTGGGTCATGCCTCTGGCTTTCCTCAGTTCCCTCAGTCGTTGCCCAAATGTCACCACAGTGCTCCCTAATGCTATACATTAATCATAGTTTTTGTTGAGCTGACTGTCAACTGCTACCAGATGCTTGCAACCACCTATCCTTGAAAACGCTGCCTGTGTCAACAGTTAGCAGGGTTTGGGTCTACACTCTTAAGTGTGAAAAGGGGTCTCGTCGCTGAAAGCACCCACCGACCTTTGTATCTTGGGGAGAAACCACACTGCAAACCTGGCGCGAGGATATCCTCAACTACTTCGACTATCCCTATACCAATGGCTTCCTTGAGGGCAAGAACGCTAAGACAAAGGCTTCCTCCTCTTGAGGAATAGTGAAGGGAGTGTACATCAGGATTCTGCTATTGTCAACACAATGTACTCGTTCAATACATTAGCGACGGCGGCCAAATAGACGGGACTCCCGCAGGTTACAGTGTGAAAGTAGCTCACGAAGATATAAGTATAGACATAAAGGCAAAAGCTGTGGCTTTGGGCGTAAGGTTTGTTGAAGAGGATCACGGCTATATGTTTCACGATCCAATTACCAAGATGGCGATCGGATGGTGGCCACTAATACTTAGAGATGAGATTGAAGCCACGCTTACATACAAGGGTGAAAAAGTACCAGTGATGGGGCTTGGATATTGCGAACATTAACTGGGTAATAAAGCATTTGCCGGCTGTATATCGCGTTGATTTTGGGGCAACTTTTATGCGGGTTACTATAGAGCTATTTGGGCGAAAAAAAGCCTTCCCTGAGAGCCTGCAGTATCGCCACTTTAGCCCTCTTGTCTCTTGGAAAGGCAGCAATATAATTCTAAGCACACATAATCTGTCACTTTATCCCGAGCATTTTACGCTTGATTCTGAAATCCGAATGCTTTTTCTAAAAATCGAAACCATTAATGCTACTGAAGGTAACGTTGAACTATCAGCTCTAGTACTACCCGCCACAATTACGGAGCGGGATCTAATGACTAATAACCCGGGCACTTCCCAGGAGAAGCCCGGCTGTTACTCCAGACGGTATTCTGAGATTGATGTTGAAATACGGCACTTGGATCAACTGGAGAATATCAGGAAAAGTGTATTCACGAGTCTAGTTGGATTACTCATTGGTTCCCAGTCGCGAGAGATATAACGTGAGCACATGGTCAATAATATTCAGAACTCTCTCATTGTGGGTGTTTGGTGTCAGGATAAGTATTAGGGATCGGAGAACCTAGGAGCACGCTTTTCAAATCGAGCGGCAGCTGCTTCGAGCTGGTTGGGGGAGCCAAGCAGTGACCGACAGTGTTCTGCTTCAAGTGCTAATCCTTCTTCTACGGAGAGGAATGCCAATTTATTTAGCATATCTTTTGCTCTACGGATGGCGTCAGGGTTTTGGCCGGCAATGGTTGTCGCCATCTCCATTGCTCGCACATAAGGCGAATCAGCCAGCTCGGTGGCCAGCCCGTATTCATAAGCCTCCTGGCCACTGAAGAGGCGTCCAGTAAATATTAACTCCTTAATGCGGTCCAGGCTAGCCAGGTGTCTCAAGGACTGGGTCGCTGATGTATCTGGCAAGAACCCCCACGTGATTTCTAATAAGCCAAGCTTAGCATCTGGCGTGACAATTCGAATATCTGCACCAAGTGCGATATTGAGGCCAGCCCCCAAGGCAGCCCCATGTACTGCCGCGATCACAGGTACTGGTATTTCCTGCCATAACCAGCCCATTTGCTGACCTTGATTCGCACCCTGTTCACTGAGATCTTCAAAGCCAGTGCTATCCGCAGTTATTTCCCCACTTAGCATATCCGTAAAGATCCCGAAATCCATTCCTGCACAGAAAGCCTCGCCATTACCGGACAACACTATGGCACGCAGTTGTTTGTTTGCCTTAAGTTGCTTGGCCACTGTAATTAAACTCAACATGAGCTCCAGGTTAATGGCATTACGTTTCTCGGGGCGATTGAGGCGTATATCCGCAATATGTTCCACGATCTCTAAGCTGATTGTCCCTGTCATGAGTTCAACTCCTTGTATTAATGTCAATCCTTTGCGTTCGTAGAGTTTATGACGGTGATTACTTAAAGTCAAGAGAACCGAGGGTATGTAAGCACCCAGAGAGCCTATTAATTAGATAGTGAATCAGGGTGTCTATACCGTGTTTTTTGGTCTTCTTAAATACAAAACCCCGACCATTTAACTTCTGATCATGGTGTCACAATTATTATCTCATCTTCTAATTAGCCATTGACAACGTCACTACCATAGTCTACTATGTGCTCACCCACAAACAGTGTACTATTCACACAGCTCGAATGAAATGTCCAATGTATTGAAGTTGTCTGAATGGCTGGAGGACTTCCAGTTGTTTCCTTATCTAGTAAGTCAGTGGATTTTTCTACGCTCCATGATAAAACAGCTTATTTCCAATGGAAGGAGGCGAAAAAATGGGTGATGCTGAAAGATATGATATTGTCATCATAGGTGCCGGCCATAATGGCACCACGACAGCTGCATACCTGGCCAAGAGCGGATTAAGCGTATGCGTTCTAGAGGAACGGCCCGAGTGTGGCGGTGCACAGGAGAACGCTGAACCTATCGCCGGGGTGCATATCAGCCCACATGCTGTAGCCCTTTACGGTGGTGCAGCTCCCGGCTGGGAGCAGCTCGAGCTATGGAGATACGGCGCTCGAATGGACTGGTCAGCCCAGAATCTCGGCGGCATTGACTTCTCCGAGAATTTTATGGGTCTGCTGTGCAAAGATGGAGTGTCATTCGCCACCGGGAAAGACCTTGAGGGCTGGTTGAATCTCAGTGGAGTGGCCGGCGGTTTCTGCCAGGAGCTGCTACGCGCCACCTTCTGGTGTCCGCCGCACCCATCTTATGTCGAGGTAAACGCCGAGACCGTGCCATTCATGCAGGTCTATAAGCAGCGAGCTCCTGAATTATGGACTCCGGAATTGCTGGAATGGAGCCAGTTTGACCTTATGGACGAACACATGGAGACCGAGGCCTTCAAAGTATTCCAGGCGTATATAGCCTGGATGTCGGGGGCTGCCGGCCATTTCGAGGGTATGGGTATTCCCGCCTTGGAGAGCGTGGTAGCGTCTGTGCTGTACACGACTGGAGCAGTACCCATGGGCGGCATACACGGCTATTACCACGCCCTCATCCGCTGCGCCATAGCCCACGGAGCGGTATTCCGCACCTGCTGCCCTGTGGATGAAATCATCGTAAATCATGGGAAAGCTGTCGGCGTTCGCCTCAGGGACAACGCAGCTTTGGGCAACAAGGTCATCTGGGCAGACAAGGCAGTTATCAGCGCCACCGAGATCAAGCAGACCTTCAATGACCTCCTCGGGTTGCAGAACGTGGATCCCGGCCTGATGCAGCGCGTAAACGACCTCAACATCAAGGGTGGCCCCATATACTGTAACTACTTCCTCACCAAGAAGCCACTTCGCTATCGAGAAAAGTATAAGGAGGCTGAGAAAACAGGAGTCTGCTACCCGATGGACTCGCGGGAAATATATTACAGGCACGTAGCAGATTGCATGGGGATACAGGGCAATCCCACCGTACCCTACGATGAGATTATCTGGCTGTGGGCAGGCAGCAACAAGATAATCGATCCCACATTCCACTCGCAATGCACCCGTCCTGGCCTCTACATTGAAAACTCGATAGTGCTTTACGTACCTCCACCAGAGTACCACATAGACGGTCCTGAAGCTCTGAACAAGCACAAGGAGGAGATGAAAGTCTACTGCCGCAAGGCCTTCGGTTGTGTAGTAGAGAACCTCGAGGAAGACCTGGTAGAACACTTGACATTGACCCCATGGGAGCAGGAGTTCCGCAACACTGGCATGCTCGGCGGTTCATGGTATGGCATCCGCCACTGCCGCGACCAGTGGTGGAACGAGCGCCCCCTGCCAGAGATGGCACGCTACCGTATGCCGGGGATCGATGGGCTCTACTTTGTTCATCAGTCTGCGGCGCACCCCGGAGGGCTATGCCTGATGGCTTGTGGCTATAACCTGATGCACACCCTCATCGAGGACGGGGTCGCCGAGCCCGGCGACTGGTGGTACGCTTCACCCTGGTATATACCTGAGAAGGGTAAGATTTCAGCAGTAACACGTGAGGGTAGAATACCGGAGTAGTGTATTATTCAACAAAGAGTACGTAAATCAATAAGGTTAACATGAGTGAGAACCAACAGGTCATTTTAAACTTCATATAAGCATGTAATGAGCATGACATCGAAAAGGCATTAGAGTTTATAGATGCCGAATGCTTCTACCACAACATTCCTATTGAACCAGTGACGGAAATCAAGCTATCAGGGGCGTGCTTGATCCTATGTTTGCTGTATCAAGCAAGGTTGATTGGAAGTTCCACAACATTGCCGAGACAACGACATGTAATGTCCTAACAGAGCGAACCGACCGCTTTTTAGTGGAAGGGGAATGGGTGGAGGTACCAGTAATGGGAATATTTGAGCTTCGGAATGGGAAGGTCACAGCTTGGCGTGACTACTTCGATGCGAATCAAGTGATAAACCAGTGGCCGGAATCTGCAGACAGATTGCGGTGATTAAAATGCCGCGCCACGGGTTTCCACTGTGTAAACGCCGTGCCTTTCGTTTGCGAGGCAGAAAATCCGGGCATTAAAACTTTCTTGGATCTGCCCATGATTACAGGCTGTATGGGTACTCACGTAACGGATCTTTAGGTTCAGCGTTTATAGATAAATCAACTTAAATAGGGAGATTTTAACGACGGAATTTAATGTCGCCGATTTAATTGAACGAGTTGCGAAATATGTCGTCATCTCATATAAGCAGGGTGCCTACGATTCAACGCAGATGGGTTACTGGCGCCCTAATGACGGCTGCCCCAACCACAGGACACCGATAAACAACCTCTACCTGAGAGGGGCAAGCAGCTACCCCGGCGGCCTGGTCACCTCCGGTGCGGGGTACTCTGCACGGCCAACGTCCTGGCGGAGGACATAGGCGTGGAGAAGTGGTGGACGGAGCCCGATCATGTAACCGCCGCCCGTGCCAAGGGCATGCTACTATAGAGACGACTATACCATAAAGTGAGGAGGTTCATCATGGCAGTTCCAAAATATGACATTATCGTAGTGGGAGCAGGACCCGGAGGCTGTGCCTGTGCCGCCCTGCTGCAGAAATGGGGCATGAAGACCCTGCTTCTGGATAAGAACGACCGGGTGGGCGGCAAATCGTTAAACATGCATAAAGACGGTTTTACCTATGAGCTATGGCCGGTACTGGCAACGCCGATGCTCAACACCAAGTTCCACGAGGTGGCAACAGAATTGGGGGTGGAGATTAAAATGTCGGACCAGGTGCCCGCCCTCAAGGGTGGCGGCTTCCTGTACCGCCCCGCCAAATCAAAGAAATACGAGAGCTTCAATCTTGTACCCCCCTTCATGATCCCCGAGATTCTCTCCAAGGAGGAGACAGACGAGGTCAATCGTCTTTTCAGCGATATGGCTGCCCTTACCCCCGCGGAGATGAATGCCCTGGATAATGTCAACTTTCACGATTTCCTTTGCCGCTATAATGTATCCCGGTCCGTTTACACTTTCCTGGCGGTATTCATCAATATCCTCTTCCTGGCGCCTATCGACTTAGCTTCAGCCTCGGAGATGGCCAAGACAATGAACGACTTTACCACCAAGCTTGGCTCGGCCTATTTCATCGGCGGCCAGGCTCAGCTATTTGAAACTTTCATGAAAGCGTTCAAACGCGACGGGGGTGAACTGCGCCTGCGCACCAGGGTGGAGCGAATCATTGTCCAAAACGGTCAGGTTCAGGGGGTATACACCGAAAAAGGCACCTTCAAGGCGCCGATCGTGGTAAGCAACGCCGGGATCCAGCCTACTGTACTCAAGCTGGTGGGGGAGAAGCACTTCGACAAGAGCTACGCCAACTACATCAGGGGATTGATCCCCTCCATGGGTCTTATGGGTAGCCGTTACTTTTTAGACAAGGTGGTATTTGAAGACAATACATATGTCATCTACTCTGACGATTGCGTGTGGAACATGGAAGTCTACATGAAAGCCAAGGCGGGTGAGATCCCCAAGGATATGGTTATCATCGTCTTCAACCCCCAGGGTTTTGACCCCAATCTAGCCCCTGAGGGCAAACAGGTATTGCTGACTGCAACCGTATGCGTAGCCGACCCTAAAATGAAAAACACGAAGAAGTGGGCAGATGCGCTGGATGAAAAGATAGCCGAGTTCAATCCAGAGCTACGTAAACACATAATACGCCGCGAGGACTACACCACTGCCGACGTTAGCCGAGTAACCCGGGACAGCGTGGTCCCCGGTCAGGGTGGTGAGTGCATCGGTCTCGGTCAGATAGTGGGCCAATGCGGCCAATATAAGCCGTCGCCCACTGCCCCAATACAGGGTCTATTCTATGTGGGCGTTGACTCTGGCGGCTACGGTGTGGGGATACATCATGCAACAGAATCCGCCGTCAATGTAGCACCCATCGTTCTAAGATACCACCAGACACATTGAGCGGTGTGCACCCGTTGCATCCTGCCCACATTACAATCAAATATTGGGAAATCTCGGCTAACCTAGCCCTTTTTACAAACCCTGGACGAGGAGGTAAAAAATGAGCACAGAAGAACGGTATGACATTGTTATTGTCGGTGGAGGGCCTAACGGGACCACCACAGCGGCATACCTGGCCAAGTGCGGGCTGAGCGTCTGCGTGCTGGAGGAAAGGTACGAGGCGGGCGGGTCGTGTGAGACCGTCGAGCCCATACCCGGCGTGCGTATCTATCCCCATGCGCAACTGATGTATGCCGCGCCGGCCCCGGGCTTCGAGCAGCTGGGGCTACATAAATATGGCTTCCGCATGTCGTGGAGCCCGATAGACCTGCAGAATTCTATGGGCCGCATTGGACAGCCCACCCGCGAAGGGCTGGTTGCGCCAACTCCAGAGGACATTATGGGCTTCGGCAAGATTGCCGGACTGCTCGGCAGTCCCCCGTTCATGAAGGACCTGATGCGGGCCACCTTCTGGTGCCCGCCGCACCCCCCTGAAGTAGATGTCACGGATGAGAACGTGCCCTACATGCAGGTCTACAAGCAGCACCAGCCAGACATGTGGACACCGGAGCTGCGGGACATGACCATGTTCGACCTCATGGACGAGCATATGGAGACCGAGCCCCTCAAGGTTACGCTGGCGTTTGCCGCCTGGGGGTCGGGGGCTGCCGGTCACTGGGAGGGGGTGGCGGTCCCCGCCTTCCTCGCTGTCGTTCTGCTACTGCTTACCGGCAAGTTGAGCTATCCTCGCGGCGGCCTGCACGGCTATTTCCACGCCATCATGCGCTGTGCTATCGACCACGGCGCAGTGATTCGCACCTGCTGCCCGGTGGACGAGATCATCGTCCGCAACGGGCGGGCAGTGGGCGTGCGCCTCAGGGACAACGCCGCAGTGGCGGAGAAGACCATCTGGGCCGACAAGGCGGTGATCGCCGCCTGTGAGGTCAAGCAGACCTTCCAGAAGCTCATCGGGCCGCAGCATCTGGATCGGGCCTTCCTGCAGAAGATCAATGATATCAGCATAAAGGGGGGCAGCCTCTTCGTGTCCACCTTCTTTACCCGCAAGCCCATCAAGTGGCGTGCCAAGTTCAAAGCGATGGAAGAAGTTGCAATTGGTCCTAACAATGTCCCCTTCGGCACAACTTATCCCGCAGATTCGCGGGAGATCTACCTTGAGAATGTGGCGGATGTGGACAGCTATAAAGGCAACCCGACGTTGCCGCCGGAGAGGCTGATGTGGCTATTGTGCCCCTCCCAGGCCTTCGACCCCACCGATTGCCAGCACCACCACCCCAAGGGATATGTATCGGCGCCCTTCATGCAAGGTCTCACCCCGCCACAGCATCATGTGGATGGGCCAGAGGCCCTGGACAAGATCAAGGATGAGATAAACGCCTACGTGCGCCAGGCCTACAGCCAGGCGCTGGAAGGCATGGATGACGACAACATCATCCACCACTGGTCGTCAACCCCGCGTGAAATGGAGCTTCGCAACACCGGCCTCATCGGGGGCACCTGGTGCGGCCGCCGCCACTGCGAGGACCAGCTGTGGACCAACAGCCCAATACCCGAGATGGCGCGCTACCGCACCCCCATCGACGGGCTGTATAATTGCCACCAGACCTCGGGGCACCCCGGAGGGCTGTGCCTGATGGCCATCCCCTATAACCTGATGCACATCCTCATCGAGGACGGGGTCGCCGAGCCCGGCGACTGGTGGTACCCGTCGCCGTGGTACGTACCGGAGAAGGGGAAGATATCGGCGGTACCCCGCGAGGGAAGGGTGTCAGCCTAGTAAAGAAGCTCTAAAGAATAGAAACGACCGCTAGCCGGAAGCGCCCCTCATCAGGGTAAAGGCTGCCAGGATCGATATGACCACGGCGCAAGCTCCAGCAGGGGGAAATACACTACTGGAGATCGTGGTAGGGCCATGAAAGGATATCGCACGCCGTCCTGGTTTCGGATGAAGCGGGTGCTGGGCAAGAAGCAGGCCCGGGACACGAAGCCCAGGCCTGCGAAAGCGAAGAGAAGGCGGCAGAGTTGAAGGAGGTCAATGTGGCAACAAGCGATGTCTATACCGAGTTGATGGCGAGGCTGAACTACCCCCAGTCGGAGCGTTTTCGTCGCGTATTGCAGAAGCTGGTGACCCCCGAGGAGGGGCGACTGCTGCTCGAGCTGCCAGCGGAGCCCGCGGAGCTGGCCCAAAAATCGGGGCTGGACGAAGAGGCGGTGCAGCGCAAACTACAGGAGTTTATGGAGCGGGGGCTGGCCATCCGCACCAGCAAAGGGGTTTGCTTCGCCCGCGATATGACCCAGCTGCACGATTCCAACCTATCGAGCGCGGAGAAATGGATCGATACCGAGCTTCTTGACCTGTGGAAGGAGTTTCGGGATGGCGAGTGGCTCCAGACCATGTCCGGTGGTTTGGGAGACTCGTATGTGCAGTTCATCAAGGTGCTTCCTGCCTTGAAGGCCATGGAGCGCAGCCCGGACCTCGGTAAGCTTCTGCCCGAGGAGAACATCAGGGAGTTGCTCAAAGGGGCAGACTCGATCGCGGTGGTGTCCTGCACCTGCCGCAGGTCGATAAGGGAGTGCGATCTCCCGCTTGACGTCTGCCTGCAACTTAACCGGGGAGCGGAATACGCCATAAACAGGGGCGCCGGCCGCAGGATCTCTACGCAAGAGGCTGTCGCCATCGCCGATGAGGCTGAGGAAGCAGGCCTGATTCACACGTGGCCCTTTGGCAACTCCGGGCGGCTCACCGCAATATGCAATTGCTGTCGGGACTGCTGTGATATCTTCGCTATCGGCATCAGGGTCGGTACTATAGAACAGATACTGGAGAAGAGCCGTTTTCGCGCCGAGGTGGATCAGGATCTATGTACCGGCTGCCAGGACTGTGTGGAGCGGTGCTTCTTCGAGGCCATAGAAATGAAGGATTCTCCCCCGTCCAAGAAGCTCAAGGCCACGATCGATGAGGGTAAGTGCTTTGGCTGCGGCCTGTGTGCCGTCGTCTGCGAGCCTGAGGCGATAACCATGAAGTTGGTGTAGACCTAGGTACTGGGCGTGCCCCACAGCGCGGGTAAGCGACTTCCTCGCCGATTCGGTTTAGAGTTCAACGGGATGCGCTGCCCTTACCGGGTCCTCCCATGTTCTCACTTCGGCTTGACCCTTGCCGGTCAATCTGTAGAACACACGCTTCTCCAGAAAATCGTAAATGGCAGGCTCCTTTCTATCGGTGCGCTCTATAAGCCCCAACAATTTAAACCAGTGAAAATACTTGGCGAAGCTTGAGTAGTTCGGCCTCTCTAGGGGCTTTTCCTCCATATAAATCCGTTTTTTGTTTAAGCGCTCTATTTCCCGGCTTAGACCATAATAAACGTCTGCAGCACACGCCTCACCCTGCTTTTCAAAATACTGTTTTGTTAAAGGGTGTTCCCCTTGTGTGGTAATGGACGATATTCTTTTTATAATAAATTCCACATATCTAATTATTCCCCACGGACGTGTGATGGCTTATGGCCGATACAGATACCGTATTCGCCTGTAGGTGTCAAGTCGCTGGCTACCTCATATTAAACCAAAGTCCATAATGTGCAATTTAATTACAAAAAGAGACCGGATATCTAACTAGATATCCGGTTTTATATTGGGTAGGATAACCTATATTGATATCCCGTTCCTAAATTGCTATGATATCCTCGATCCCAAATCGCTATGAGGAGGTGCCAAAATTAGTGTAAGAAATGGAGATCATTCCCCCAGCTTTCCCCAACAAGAGGAGTCCCTGCTTAGTCACCCGAATTTCGTAGCTAAATCGCGATCCGCTAGCTTTGAGCCTAGAGGGCTTGATTGGAAGGCAGGGACTCTACCAGCTGAGTTACTCCCGCATTTTCATAGCTATTTTAGCCCCAACAATCAGCTATGTCAAAGAGGGAGTGTGCGGTGGCCAGGACGTACCCTAGCGCAGTGGATGTTTATGAGGTCAGTTGCCAAACCTTCTAGGGTGATCATGGAAAATCTCACGAGATCGTGAACTCGCCTCTATCTTGTATTCAGGCTATCCTCTTTCCCGGTATCGGCACCTGTGAGAGATAGACCTCGTCAACCTTTATTACCCCTATCTGCTTGATGTAGAAATATACCTTGCCCTTGAGCAGTGGTGATTCCTTAGAAAGCGCTTGAGCCATGTCGTAGAGAAAACCGGAGCTTTGAAAACCCTCGAAGGTTCCCTTTATCTGATAGGATGACCAGGGGGCTTTATAGACCGTTGCCGCAACCCTCCTTGTGCTAATCAGGTTCTTCTTAGTTTTATTCATCATCAGGTCTGCGAATATCAGGGTATCCTCACTTGCTGCCGATAGCGAGGCGATAAGGGCACAGTTAGGCTTTCCCTCATCATCAATGGTGGCCAGGAACTTGACCGCATCTGGGTCGTTTATAAGGTCCATAACCTGCTTTGGCATCTTAGCCATGAGGTCACCTCCTTTTTATCAGCCGCTACTTTGACCCTACTCTGGCCTGTAATCCAAATGATTCTACGAGCCGTTTAAGCTCTTGCATATATTCGTCAGTGGGAGGTTGAGTGCCTTCAAATTCATAATTGCGGTCCAGTTTTTTGTATTTTGGCTCTCCGAGCCGGTGGAAGGGCAGCAGGTCGACCGTGGTCACGCTCCCCAAGATGCTCACAAATTTCGTTATATCTCTGATATTTTTCTCCCCATCCGTATATCCCGGGATCACAGGCACCCTGATGATCATAGGAATCCCTTTACCAGATATCCTTCTCGCGTTCTCCAGGATCAACTTATTGGAAACCTCGCTGCAATCTGCATGTTTGGCAGGGTCTAACTGTTTTATATCGTAGAGCACCAGATCGACATGCTTCAGGACTTCCTCCATAGTCTTCCACTTTACCTGGCCACTTGTATCCAACGCCGTATGTATGCCCTTTTCATGGCATTTCATTAGAAACTCCACCAGAAATCCAGGTTGCGCCGTTGGTTCACCACCACCCACCGTAACACCACCACCTGAACTTCGATAGAACAATATATCCCTCTCAACCTCTGAAAGTGCTTCCTCAGAGGTCATATACCTTCCGATAAGCTCCCTGGCCCCGGTGGGGCATACCTCGGCGCACTTCCCACAGTTCTGGCACCTTCCCCTGTCTGTCCGTGGTCCATCCGCAGTAAAGGTGATCGCACCCTGAGGGCATGCATCCACACAGCCTTTACACCCGATACACCTGCTACCGTTAAATGCAATCTGGGGGTAAGACTCCTGTCCCTCAGGATTGTGGCACCATAGGCATCTCAAAGGGCATCCCTTCATAAAGACCGTGGTTCTGATCCCCGGCCCGTCCTCTGTTGAATACCTCTGAACGCTGAATATGAGGCCCTTTTCCTCCTGTGCTTGGCGATTCACCTTTCCCTTCTCACAGCTTGTGTTCTATTCTAGCTATAATCTCATCCTGCAATGAACGACTCAGGCCCACGAAGTAGGCGTTATATCCAGTGACCCTCACCAGCAGGTTGCGATAGCTCTCCGGGTTTCTCTGAGCATCCTGCAGGGTTTCCGCATCTATGACGTTGAACTGAAGAGAGGTGCCGCCAAGCTCATCATATGTCATCAGCAGAGCGGCGAATTTATCCAGTTGTTCATCGGTCTCCAGCGCAGTGGGATTAATGGTAATTACATGGGAGGCTCCGGATGGGAGGAGGTCAAAACCCAATCTTGCCACCGATTTCATGGCAGCGGTTGGCCCTTTAACATCGCAGCCCTGGGATGGCGAGGCTCCATTTGATAGTGGCTCGCCTGCCCTCCTTCCATTTGGCGTTGCTGCGGTGAAGGCTCCGTCATGTATGAAATGATTCCAGGAAAGGTATCCTGCCCTGAACCTCTTTCCAGTTGGGGTTACATACTGGCTCACCTCCCCACACCAGAAGCGGAATATCTCCCTGGCAATAGAATCAACATAATCTTCATCGTTTCCAAATTTGGGCGCCCTAGTTATCAATATCTGGCGTACATCCTCCTTTCCCTCGAAATTGGTGCGCAGAGCCTCTAGTAGCTCCGCCATGGTTAACCTCTTATCCTCAAAAATGATCCTCTTTATCGCCGCCAGGGAATCTGCGGCTGTGGCTATTCCCACCCCATTGAAGGTTGTGAAGTTATAGATCGCCCCACCATCCCTTATATCCCTTCCCTTCTCTGTACACCCATCTACGACAGCGGATAGGAATGGACAGGGCACGTATTTGCCCCTCAGGGCATCGCAGGCCGATGTTATCTCGGTGACGTGCTTTATCGTCGAGCTGAGCTGCCGTTTATATGCCTGCATCACCTGCTCGAAGCTTTCAAACTCCAAGGGGTCTCCGGTCCCCACCCCCAGCCACTCCCCGGTACGCCAGTCCTTGCCTTCGTCCAGGGCCAGCTCCAAACTCTTAGCAACGTTGAAATGCACATCCACCGTGCCCGAGGTATCCTTGCCCTGGGCCGTGTTTTCCAGACAACCGACCACGCCATAATCAACGGCATCCTCATAAGACATACCCTCCCCCTCCAGGGCCTCAATTACCACGCTATCGAAGTTAAGTATCATGGGGGAGCCCTGAGTGTCGCGGATCATCTGGCAAACCCTGATTAGTAGCTCATTCGGCGTCCCAGAATGAATCCTCAGGTTTAGCTTGGGCTCCAGCATGTTCAACTCCTGGAATGAATCCAGAACGAGATAGGTCAAATCGTTTGTCAAATCCTCGCCGTTGGGTCCCTTACCACCAAGGGTGATCAACTGGCCAAACCCTGCGTTTCGGCCATGGGGCCCTCCAGTCGTCTGGTAATCATAGGCATAGTTGTGCTTTATGGAGAAGCACTGAAAAAGCTCCTTCATCTCATCTCTGCTCAGCCGCCCCTCTTCTAAATCCCTTTTATAGAAAGGATACAGGTACTGGTCGAGTCTGCCGTAGGAGATGCCGGGTCCAGGGTATGACTCAGCGATCATCTCAACCATGTGGGAAAACCAGGTAGCCTGTAGAGCCTCGTGGAATGTCCTAGCCGGATTATATGGCACCCAGTCACAGACCTCAGCGATCTTTAGAAGTTCCTTATTTCTTCCAGTTTTGGTCTCAGCACCGGCCAGCCTCCTCGCCTCCTCGGCATAGCGATGGCTGAACTCGCCTGTTGCATCGCAGCAGATGATTATCGCCCGTAGGACTTCCCTCTTCGTTTCGGATGCGGTCATCTCAAGATGCCTCTCCGTCTCCTCTTTTATTCCCTTGAAGCCCTCTTGCAACACCTTGACATGGTTCTGGATGATATGGCCGGGGGTTATGCCGCCGCATGAAAGGCCCAGGCTGAGTATCCTCTCCGACCTATCGATGAGCTCAGCCTCGATTCTTATGAATTCCTCGGTCTCCCCATCGGTGAGGCAGGTTGATTGGGAGGCACAGAACTGACCTCCAACGATTAGCTCGTCTTCGAGTATGTCAACTGGTAGCTCCTGGAGTACCCTCTGAAAGAAGAGCGCCTTTCTAATGATCAAAGGTTGATCCCAGAAGTCAGGTGGTAGGTCCAACTTGATCGCCATCGCTGCCAGTCCATCCCTGTTTGCCCACAGCACGCCTCCTAGCATATCAGGCACCGAAATGAAATCGAGGATCTGATAGACCACATCGTTGGGTATACCTGTGGTGAATGACATTACGTTATTCTGGAATTCGCGCTCTTCATCCCGAAAATAGTATTCCCTGAGTCGTCTTATCCTCGGTGATAGCATATCTGATACTTCCCAGAGCTTTTGCTCAGCCATACTCTTCATTCCTCCCTTGTCGCCCGCCTCTCTTATTGCCATGGGGCTCATTTGGTGAAGCATTACTAACTAAGAAATCAACCACCGAGAACCTTGTAACCTCCCTATTCCAATAAGAATATATCCTATAGTAACTCCGAGAATATTTGCCTGCAACTGCATCCGGACATCATTGGCAGATCCTTAAGCAGCAACCCTCAGCTTTTCCATTCCCATCCCGGTATATACAGCCATTTTCTCAATGAAATCCAATTCACCCAGGTTAAGTTGAACTTGTATGTGATCAGTTTGAAAAACGCTAAACCCCCCACTATCATCAACTGCTATCGATGGTAAGTATATCATACCGATCCTGGTGCGGTTAACATGTCGTTTTACCCCGAGGAGAACATTTACGGTTATATAGTTCATAAGAATGTGTAACACGTAGCCGATAGTCGAACCGAACTTGTGCCAATTGTGGGAAGGTCTTTACAGAGTCGATAGTCCCAAACATGATAATCCACAGTATTAACAAGTGTTATCTTCCAGCTTTTAATCACGCAGGAGGTTATTATAGTATGAAGTACATTCGCATTTACGCAGACCTAGCAGGGAGTCGCATTTCAGAGATGTAGAAGTCGAATTTCAAGAGACCGACTTCGCTCCGCCGGCTATGCCTTTGAATGTTTCATCGTCTATCTCGGCCACTAAGTGTGGTTTTATTACTGCCCCGCCTGGGTGGTATGGAGACTTGCATCCGGCACCGCAGCGACAATTCCTGTTTTAACTTGCGGGCCAGGCCGAAGTCGGAGTTGGCGATGGTGAGGTGCGAACCATTGGGCCGGGTGACATCGTGCTCGTGGAGGACACAACTGGCAAGGGCCACGTCAGCCGGGTTGTGGGTTCGGCCGAGGTTCTGAACGCGGTTGTGAGATTATCTGGCTAAGGATCTCGCCAAAAATGGCAACCATTTCAAAATAGCGCTTGGTTAGAGCAAATAAGTTGATCTCAGTTACCGCACTATTTTTACATACATCCAGTTAGTTAGTGTATGAGCCCTTTAGATTGAACATTTCATCAGAAAGCGGGCTCTATACTATTTAGTGTGAAAAGGTGTGTCGAAATCGCATTTTAGACCCTCTGTAGATACAAAACAATGAATCCTTAACTTCTGATCAGGGTGTCACGAATTCGGATCACCGACGGCTCACCAAGCCCACTCAGATGCGGAATTAGAGGATTCATGAAGGGGAGAGTTCCCCATGATTATTCCCAAATTAAAGCTTCGAAATTTTTTCTTCTCGCGACTCTCTGACTAGTTGAGATGTTCTCATCACTTGAGGCTTATAAAGTGGTGAGAGACAAGAACAGAGGGTGGTAGGAGTTGCTAGCGCTCCTCGATAACTATTTCAAAGGGGTAGCTTATCGCTCCGGTAGGGCACACGTCTTCGCATTGAGCACACCATCGGTTGCAGTGAATGCACCTTTCTTTTCGTATTATAGTTACAATGTTATTAACCAGTACTATGACTCCACATTTGCATACACTTATACACAAACCACATCCGTTACACTTTTCTAAGTCGATTACCGGCATTTTAACCACTCTATCGGCCTCTCTCTGTAGTAATCCTATCACCAGAGCCGCCTTGCGGAATGCGACTTTTATCATATAAATATGCTGTTATTATGTCTTATGCTGTTACTAGGTCTTTAAAAAGCTTCCTTACCGTCGCTACCATAAGAACTTCCCCAATGCCAATCATCCCAGCCGTAAGTTGGCTGAGTAATCAGGTTCGGAGGGACTTAGCCACGCAAAGGAAACCTCCAAGACTATTGACAATTTTCATACTTTATGATATAGTTTACTATGTTGATTTTTTTAGTTAACTATAGAGGTAGATACAATGAAGATTTCTACTAAGGGGCGATATGGAACCAGGGCTCTCTTAGACGTCGCCCTTCATCAAAATGAAAGCCCGGTGCAATTAAAAGTTATTGCCCAAAGACAGCAGATTTCCCTCCATTACCTGGAGCACATAATTGCTCCTCTTATAGCGGTGGGAATGCTACGGAGCACTCGGGGAGTACACGGTGGGGTCTCACTGGGTAAGCCGCCACAAGAGATAGTATTAAGTGAAGTCATCAAAGTATTGGAAGGTTCAATCGCTCCAGTAGAATGTGTCGATGATCCTAGTGTATGTTCCCGTGCCAATATCTGTGCAGTTCGTGATATCTGGGCAGAGACGAAAAAAGCAATGGCAGAGGTCTTAGAATCAACAACCTTGCGAGATTTGGTTGAGCGGCAAGGGGAAAAGCAGAAGATCGAATCCGCAATGTATTACATATAATTTGTAGTTGCAATAATGGGGGTACTTCGAATGTCAAAGATAGCCAGTGATATCACCCAATTAATCGGGAATACACCGCTAGTCAGATTGAACAAGGTGACCCAGGGACTTAATTCAGAAGTTGTGGCAAAGCTGGAGTCGTTTAATCCCTGTGGCAGCGTGAAGGATAGGATCGGTGTCTCCATGATAGAGGCTGCCGAAAAGGCGGGGTTGATCAAAGGAGACACTGTGATCATCGAGCCTACCAGTGGAAACACGGGTATCGCTCTTGCCTTTGTCTGCGCTGCCAGGGGCTACCGATTGCTTCTCACCATGCCCGATACCATGTCCCTGGAGCGCAGGCAGCTTCTGGCAGCTTTCGGGGCAGAGCTGATACTAACCCCGGGAGCCGAGGGAATGCCCGGGGCAATTAGAAGGGCTGAGGAACTGGTGGCCAATAATCGCAACTATTTTATGCCCCAACAGTTTAAAAACCCGGCCAACCCTCAGACCCATCGCGAAACTACCGCTGAGGAGATCTGGGAGGATACCGATGGCAGGGTGGATATCCTGGTTTCCGGTATCGGGACGGGGGGGACCATTACCGGGGTTGCCGAGGTAATCAAGGGGAGGAAGCCGGAGTTTCAAGCTATTGCCGTAGAGCCGAAGGACTCGCCGGTCCTCTCCGGTGGCAAACCTGGCCCCCACAAGATTCAGGGCATTGGTGCCGGATTTATACCTGAAGTACTGAGAAGGGATCTGGTCGATGAGATCATCCAGGTTACCAATGAAGATGCCGGGATAATGGCTCGAAGACTGGTTAGGGAAGAGGGGATCTTAGCTGGCATATCCTCGGGTGCTGCAACGTGGGTTGCGCTTGAGGTGGCCAGGAGGCCGGAAAACGAAAGCAAGCTTATCGTGGTTGTTCTGCCCGACACCGGTGAGCGCTATTTGACTACCTGGCTTTTCCAAGATAATACTCGGTCGATACCGAATATATAGAGCATGGTTAGAATAAAAGGGGAAACCAGCTTGTTTAGAACCATAAAGGAAGATATACAGACAGTTACTGCCAAGGATCCAGCAGCCAGAAACTGGGTAGAAATCATCTTCTGCTATCCTGGAGTGCATGCTTTATGGCTTCATCGCCTGAGCCATTTCGTATGGAACCATAATCTTAAATTTCTCGGACGCCTGCTCTCCTACTTTAATCGCTTTCTAACGGGGATAGAGATCCATCCTGGCGCCAGGATCGGCAGACGATTCTTCATTGATCACGGATCAGGGGTGGTAATCGGGGAGACGGCAGAGATCGGGGATAATGTCCTGCTCTATCAGGGGGTTGTCCTGGGTGGGACTAGCCTGGAAAAGGGGAAACGCCATCCAACCATCGGTGACAATGTGGTTATCGGTGCCTCAGCTATATTACTCGGTCCCATCGCTGTGGGGGATGGGGCTCGTGTTGGTGCCAATTCCGTGGTGGTAGACTCTGTACCCCCAGGGGCTACCGTGGTGGGCGTTCCGGGGCGAATAGTAGGAGATCGTAAAAAGCCGATCATGGATTTGGAACACGGCAGACTGCCGGATCCCGTTAACGATACAATCAGGCTCATCCTAGAGAACCAAATGAGCTTAGAGGAGCGCCTAAGAAGGATAGAGGGCTTAAGAGACCTTGAACCTGTAGCAGTTGGGGTGGACTTAGAAAATGATAGGCTGAAAATCGAGGAGGTATATAGCGATGGAGGGAGAACATAGACACTCATTCTAGCAGGTGATCTGCATGAAGCTACTTTAAGACTAGCTAAGTGTAATTCCAAATCAAGCTGCAAAGGAGGGAAGGCATGTCTATTGTAACAAAATATCTCTGGATAGTGGTGTTAGGTCTGAGCGTCGCCGCCTTCGCCTTGGGCGTAATGTTCATTGTCCAGGGCGTCACTAAAGCCGATTGGATGGCGGACGCCATGCGGATAGAGCAGGTGACTCTCGGCCTTGATGAGACCGCGGTGGCGAACGGTGAGTTAGTCGATTCGGCTGCGGAAGCCCAAGCTGCCGGCGACACTATAAGGGAGCACCGGCGAGGAATAGCCTCGAGCTACGACGAGCTGCTGGGTGGGGGTGGCTTTAACTCAACAAACCCTAAGCATTTGAGCTATGCCCAGGCATTAAACATGGAGAACTACCTGTACCTTGCCGTTCTGGGCTTTGGTGTCACCCAAATGCTGATCGGCATTGGTGTGTTTATGCTTGTCACGGCGGCTGCCCTTGGCGGAACTGGACTGGCGCTGCGTCGCAGGATATAGTAAGCACTGTTTCGCTAACGGACTGTCTATCTGCTGGTCTTGGTTAGCCCGGTGTTCTTACATTCTCTGGAGTTGACTTCCTTCTGGGGAGGTTTAAGCTAGATACTGGAGGAAAATGAGATGAGATTTGAGACATTGGCCATCCATTCCGGGAGGGAGCCAGACCCTATAACCGGTGCCCTGGCTACACCGATCTACCAGACATCGACCTTTGTATTCAAGGATGTGGGGGTAACAAGGGGCTATGACTACTCCCGAACAGCAAATCCCACCAGGAAGGCACTGGAGAATTGTATTGCTGAACTTGAGGGAGGGAAGGCTGGCTTCGCTTTTGCCACCGGGATGGCTGCGGAGACAACTGTCATGCACCTTCTCAAGGCAGGCGATCACGTGATTTCAGGGGATGATATCTATGGGGGCACTTATAGACTCTTTGACGAGGTAATGAAGGACTTTGGGCTGGAGTTCACCTTCTTAAGAATGGACGATGGGGAAAGGATCGAGGATGCGATAAGGCCCAATACCAGGATGATATGGATAGAAACCCCCTCCAACCCACTACTGAACATCGTTGATATTGAGATGGTGGTTGACATTGCCAGAAGACATAATCTGATGACGGCGGCGGATAATACCTTTCTCACCCCCTATTTCCTGAGACCCATCGAGTACGGCGTCGATCTAGTGGTTCATTCCACGACCAAGTACCTTAACGGGCACTGCGATGTTGTTGGTGGGGCGGTGGTAACCACCACCGATGAATTAACCGATAGGGTTCAGTTTCTTCTTAATGCGCTGGGAACCTGCGCCTCCCCATTCGATTGTTGGCTGGTGCTGAGGGGAATCAAGACCCTTCCGGTGAGGATGATGCGGCATGAGGAGAATGCGGCTCAGGTTGCAGCTTATCTTGAAAAACAACCCAAGGTGAAGAAGGTCTTTTATCCCGGGCTTAAATCACACCCTGGGCATGAGATTGCCGTGAGGCAGATGGAGGGATTTGGCAGCGTGGTCTCTTTTGAAATTGAGGGTGGGATTGAGGCTGCCAATTCATTTCTGAGAAGCGTCACCATCTTCTCCCTGGCAGAGTCCCTTGGCGGTGTCGACTCCCTCGTGGAGCACCCGGCGACCATGAGCCATGCCTCGATGCCAGAAAAGGTGAGAAGGGGCGTAGGGATTACAGATAGTCTAATCAGGCTATCTGTGGGCTTAGAAAACGTTGATGATTTAATTGAGGATTTAGCGCAGGCATTGGAATCCTAGATAGAGGTTTAAAATAAGGAGCGAAGATAAGTGTCCTATGTTAGAGCGTTAAGTTGCCGAAAGTGCGGGCGGGAGTATCCAGCGGAGCCTATCAATTTGTGTGATTTCTGCTTCAGCCCGCTGGAGGTAATCTATGATTACAAGTCCATGTCTAAGACTGTGAGCCGGAAGAGGCTGTCAAGCGGGCCGGTGGGCATGTGGCGCTATAGTGACCTACTGCCGGTGGAAAGCGAGGTGGTGGATATCGGCACCGGCTTTACCCCTCTGGTCAAAGCCGATAACCTGGGGCGGGAGTTGGGACTGGAGCAGCTCTACATCAAGAATGATTGCCTGAATCCGACATACTCTTTCAAGGATCGGGTGGTCTCGGTGGCGATCACCAAGGCGCGGGAGTTCGGATTTGACACTGTAGCCTGCGCCTCAACAGGCAACCTCGCCGCTAGCGTGGCTGCTCATGCCGCTCAGGCAAATATGAAGTCCTATGTTTTCGTTCCCTCTGATGTGGAGCAGGGCAAGCTGGTGGGAATAGCAATCTATAACCCGGTTTTGATAGCGGTTGACGGGAGCTATGACGATGTCAACCGCCTATGCACCAAGGTGGCGGAGAGATATAACTGGGGTTTCATCAATATCAACCTCCGCCCCTACTACGCTGAGGGAAGTAAGACACTAGCGTATGAGGTGGCAGAGCAGTTGGGATGGCGTGCCCCGCAGTGCGTGGTGGCTCCATCCGCTTCGGGTCTCCTCTTTACCAGGATATGGAAGGGCTTGGATGAACTATCTATGCTGGGCTTAATCGAACCGGTTAATACTCATATGTACCTCACACAGGCTGCTGGCTGCTCACCCATTGTCAATGCCTTTGAAGCAGGCTCTCTTCATGTACACCCGGTAAAGCCAAATACCATCGCTAAGTCCATAGCTATTGGAAACCCCGCTGATGGCTATTATGCTTTGAGGGTTGCCAGACAGTCAGGGGGTGCCGCCTGTGCTGTCACCGATGAGGAACTTGTCGCTGGGATGAAGCTCCTGGCTCAAACCGAAGGTATCTTTGCCGAGACTGCGGGCGGCGTGGTGGTGGCAGGGCTGAAGAAGCTTGCGGCTTCAGGGACGATCAAGAAAGACGAGCTAACAGTAGCTTTTATAACCGGCGCCGGACTCAAAACTCAGGAAGTGGTATCAGACGCTGTTAAGCCCCTCATCATCCAGCCCGCCCTCGAGTCCTTTGAGGAGGTACTCGGTGAACGGGTTACAGTTTGAGCCCATTAAATTTTAACCTGTTCTACGGAATATGGAATAGGAGGATAATATGGCAAAGAGACGAGTAATGTTTACCTTTCCCCAGGAGTTGATCGGTGAACCTATTATCTACAACCTTGGTGTTCAGTTCAAGGTGATGACCAATATCCGCCGCGCCGATGTATCCGAGGATAAGGGCTGGGTAGTACTAGAACTGGAGGGGGAAGAAAAAGACATCGAGCAGGGGATCGCCTGGGTGACTGCCAAGGGGGTGAGGGTCGACCCTGTCACCGGCGACGTAGTGGAGGGCTGAACACGCTGACCGATAGCGATCTGGTCAGATATGAACGGCAGATACTATACCCAGGCTTCGGTGAGGAGGGGTAAAGGTGAGACGATGGAATTTACCTTTGTCGATCTAATCAGGAGTCCTAACTGTAGCGTATGCGGCAGAAGCAGGTTATAAAGGCTGATATTAGCGCTTCTGCGATACTAAAAGCAAGGGAGAAGTAAAAATGAGCGTCAAGGTGAAGATTCCTTCCATACTACGCCAATTCACCAGTGGATAAGAGGTGATGGAGGTAAAAGCGAATGATGCCTTGGAGTGCCTTACAAACCTGACAGCTCAATTCCCGTCCTTGAGGCGATGGCTCTATAACAAGCAGGGGGAGGTGGCCACTCACGTTCATATTTTTATCAATGGAAAGCAGGCTTCCGTCGATGAATTATTAAACGATGGCGATGAACTCTTAATCTTGCTTGCAGTTTCTGGAGGATAATACGTGAGAAGGATTTACCTCGATTACGCTGCTACAACGCCCACGCACCCTGAGGTGGTTGAGGCGATGCTGGCCTATCTCAGCGATGTCTTTGGCAATCCCTCCAGCATCCATTCCTTTGGCCAGGAGGCAAAGGCGGTTGTGGAGGAGTCAAGGGATAAAATCGCTGCCCTTGTGGGCGCCAGAAGCGAAGAGATTGTATTCACCAGCGGGGGGACGGAGGCGGACAATTTCGCTATAAAAGGGATCGCCTATGCCAATGAGGGCAAAGGCAACCACATCATCACCACCACCATCGAGCACCCCGCTGTCATGGAGACCTGCAAGTTCCTCCAGAAGCGCGGGTTTGAAGTAACCTACCTTCCCGTAGATAGCTATGGCCTGGTGGATCCCCAGGATGTTAAAAAGGCGATCAGCGATAAGACCATCCTGATCTCGGTGATGCATGCCAACAATGAGGTAGGGACCATAGAGCCGATAGCGGAGATCGGTAAGATCGCTCGGGAGAAAGGGATATATTTTCATACCGACGCGGTGCAAGCAGTGGGGCATATCCCGGTAAAGGTGGATGAGCTGGGCATCGATCTGCTGGCGATGTCGGCCCACAAACTCTACGGGCCCACAGGAGTGGGAGCGCTATACATCAGAAAGGGCGCCAAGCTCATCCCCTTCATGCATGGCGGGGAGCAAGAGCGAAGGCGTCGGGCGGGCACCGAGAACGTCCCCGCGATTGTTGGCTTTGGCAAGGCGGCGGAGATAGCGCAGGGGGAGATTGAAACCGAAGCGAAACGCCTGATTTACCTTCGTGACAAACTGATAAAAGGTCTTGTGGAGCAGATAGAGCACATCCGTCTTAACGGCCATCCCACACAGAGGCTGCCCAATAATGTCAATGTGAGCATTGAGTTTGTGGAGGGGGAATCGATGCTGCTCAATCTGGATCTTGAAGGGATCGCTGCCTCCACCGGCTCTGCCTGCAGTTCCAGCAGCCTTGAGCCCTCCTACGTGCTTCTGGCGATGGGGCTCTCCCATGAGCTGGCCCATGGCTCGCTCCGGTTTAGCCTGGGTCGGGAGACAACTGAAGAGGATATCGCCCGCGTCCTCGAGGTATTACCGAGAATTATTACCAAGCTGCGCGCTATGTCCCCAATGTTAAAGAGCGGCATATAGGTGAGTTATGTACAGCGAGCAGGTGATGGAGCACTTCATGAATCCCAGGAACGTAGGGGAAATAGACAACCCTGACGGTATAGGGCATGTGGGGAACCCGGTGTGCGGCGATATCATGGAGCTATACATCAAGGTAGAGGATGGTACCATCGTAGATGCCAAATTTAAAACCTTTGGCTGTGGTGCGGCCATTGCCACCAGCAGCATGGTCACCGAACTGGTGAAGGGGAAGAGCGTGGAGGAAGCGCTTAAAATATCAAATCGGGCGGTGGCCGAGGCCCTGGGTGGGCTGCCACCGATTAAGATGCACTGCTCTGTCCTTGCCGAGGAAGCGCTTAAATCCGCCATAGATGATTATCTAAATAAATCGAAAGGAGGTGAAGGTGAGCGAACTCCCTGAGATCGGCAAGATCTCACCCGAAATCTTCAGTGAGTTGATATTCCCACGCCTGGGTGCCAAGAGCGAATGCGTTCTCATAGGACCCCAGCACGGTGTAGACGTCGGCATCGTGGAGATTGGAGACAAGGCGGTGGCGCTGACCACTGACCCGGTATTTATCGTCCCCGAATATGGGTGGGAGCGGGCTGCCTGGTTTGCCATTCATATTCTAGCTTCAGATGCGGTGACCAGTGGACTGAAACCATGCTTCATGGCCATAGACCTAAACCTCCCCATGGAGATGACCAAAGGAGAGTTGGATATAGTCTGGGATACGATGCATAGAGAGTGCGAGAAGTTGGGTATCTCCATCGTTTGCGGTCATACCGCCCGATACGAAAACTGCCATTACCCCATGGTGGGTGGAGCCACGGTGCTCAGCGTGGGTGAAAAGGATGAATACGTTACCCCCAAGATGGCGAAGGCCGGAGACAAGATAATAGTCACCAAGGGGCCAGCCATCGAGGCAACGGGTATCTTCGCTACCATGTTTCCCAAGCTAATAGAAAAGGAATTCGGGGCTGGCTTCAGCCAACGGGCACAGGAGATATTTTACAAGATGTCGGTAGTGGAGGACGCAATGACCGCAGTGAGCGTAGGGGTGAGGGATGCTGGGGTCACCGCGATGCACGATGCTACCGAGTGTGGCATATGGGGTGGTCTATACGAGATCGCTCAAGCAGCGGATTTAGGGGCGAGAGTGGTGAGGGAAAAGATCGTGGTCGAGGAGTGTGTAAGGGAGGTATGCCAGTATTTTGACCTCGACCCTTATGCTGCCATCAGCGAGGGGACATTGATCATCACCTGTCGTGAGTACAAGGCTCAGGAAGTGGTCAAGGAGCTAACACGAAAAGGGATCGCCGCATCTATTGTTGGGGAACTGATAGATCAGGGTCATGGCATGATCCTGGTGGAAGAGGGAAAGGAGAGGAGGCTGGAGCACCCCAGGGTAGACCCCTTCTGGAACGCCTTCTATAGCGCTCTTGAAAGACATGCCAGTGTGGAGAGGTAAGCAAAGGAGGCGGACTGTGAGTACAGAACAGGAAATCCTGAAATCCAGCCGAGTTATTGCTGTGGTCGGGCTTTCTCCAAATCATGATCGCCCCAGCTATCGGGTAGCGAGTTACTTGAAAGAGCACGGGTATAGGATAATCCCAGTGAACCCTCAGCATAAGGAGATACTGGGAGAGCCTAGTTACGCTGACCTCGGCTCAATCCCCCAACCAGTGGACGTGGTAGACGTCTTCCGTCGCTCTGAAGAGGTTCCGGACATTGTGGAGGAGGCGATAAAAATAGGGGCCAAGGCGGTGTGGCTGCAGGAGGGAGTGATAAATGAGAGGGCCGCGACCCGAGCTAAAGAGGCCGGGCTCCTGGTAGTTATGGATAAGTGTATGTTTAAGGAGCACCAAAAATGGGGAGGTCAAAATGAAAGTAGTAGCCATTAATTCCAGCTTACGTAAAGGGGGCCTGGGAGGATAAGAATGCTGAACCATTTGATCGAAGGAATGCGTGAGGCTGGCGCCGCGGTCTTATATGAAGCTTCTAGCCAAGTTGAATTGTTGATACCGACAACAGTGTGACAAATAATAATAGAACCAAATACTTATGGAGGTGGAAAGATGAAGCGTATTGTCCCAATATCAATCCTAAGCGTGTTACTATTGGTAGCACTGGGGTTGACTGCCTGCGACGATAGTGAGCCCTCGACTGGCGAGCCACGGATACACTTCGACCAAGAAACTGTCGACTTGGGAGTAATACCCCCGGGTGTTGCAGTAGACTATAGTTTCAATTTTACAAATGTGGGCGATGCACGGCTTATCATAGATGATGTAAAGATAAAGACTCTGGAAGGATGCTGACCGGGCCCACCTAAAGTTGTAGGTCCTACAACATTGCAACCCGGTGATGAAAGCACTGTGCGAGTGACAGTGCCTACAGTGCAAGAAATGAAGGTGGCTGGCCCGCATCTGTTCAAGATTACGGTGAAATCAAACGATCCCGTTGAACCAGAAAAGATCCTCTATCTCAGCTCTTACTTTGAACCGGCGGAATGAGATTAACTGGGTGGTGAAGATGTGTCTAGAATAATTGCCGTTTGTACAAGCAAGGAGAAGGGCACCAGGAAGAAAGAACAAAACAAAGGAGTCCTCCAGGAGGATTATGGGCTCGTTGGTGATGCCCACGCCGATTGCTGTACTCATCGCCAGGTAAGCCTATTGGCCCAGGAGAGCATCGACAAGATGCGAGCGCTCGGTCTCACCGTAGGTCCTGGTGATTTCGCTGAAAACCTTACCACCGAGGGAATTGATCTGGTATCTTTGACCATAGGTACCAGAATATCAATAGGGAAAGAAATTACATTGGAAATTACGCAGATTGGCAAGGAGTGCCATAATCCGTGCGCGATCTACCGGCAGGCAGGTGTATGTGTTATGCCAACGGAGGGGATATTCGCCAGGGTGATTCACGGCGGCGTGGCAAGGATTGGAGACCCTATAGAGGTAGATATAGTAGGATCATGGAAGAGCTAAGGGAGTTCAGTATACTGCGTATTACTGAGGATGGTAAGCGCGAGGTCGAGGACGTGGTCGCCAGGGAATTTCCCCTTACAATTATTTTAAACAACCAGGAACTGGTAACCCTGTTATGCACCCCGAAAGACCTGAAGTATCTGGCTGTTGGTTTTCTGTCCTCTGAGGGTTTGATACAACATAAGGGAGACATCAGGAAAATTGTCCTCGATGATCGCAGGGGCGTGGTGCGTGTGGAAACTGAAGGGGATATGGGAGGGGCCACGGAGCTTATATTCAAGCGGCTTATCACCTCCGGTTGCGGCAGCGGGGCCTCTTTTTATCGCGCTGCCGATACAACAAATCAGGCGAAGGTGAAGTCTGAGATGAGCATATCAGCTAGTGAGGTATTTGCCCTGGCAAAAGAGTTTCAGCAGAGCTCCCAGATTTATAGAGCAACGCACGGGGTTCATAGCGCTGCCCTGTGTGATACAAAGAACATCCTGATCTTCGCCGAGGACATAGGAAGGCACAATGCCATCGACAAAATCTTCGGCAGGTGCATTCTGGAAGATATGCCCACAGATGACCGGATGATAATATCTAGCGGCAGGATTTCCTCAGAGGTAGTACTGAAGATAGCGAGAAGGAATATCCCCATAGTCATTTCCAAATCTACGCCTACAGACCTGGCAGTTGATCTGGCTGCCCGTCTAGGTGTGACTCTTATCGGCTTTGTCAGGGGAAAGAAAATGAATGTCTACACCGAGGGCTGGAGGGTGATCGGTGATAAGTAGTTTAGATAGCGATGCCAGTCTACTAGAGGAAATTCTGCGCCTGAAGAAGGAAAGAAATTCCATTATTCTCGCCCATAACTATCAACTGGGCGAAATCCAGGACATCGCGGACTTCGTGGGCGATTCCCTGGAATTGAGCCAGAAGGCGGCCCAGACAGGTGCTGCGGTGATCGTATTCTGCGGGGTTCTTTTCATGGCGGAGACAGCATCCATCCTCTGCCCCGATAAAAAAGTCCTGCTGCCGGATATTCATGCCGGCTGCCCTATGGCCGATATGATTACCGCCGAAGGGCTGCGACAGAAAAAGAAAGAGCACCCGGGGGCTACGGTTGTCTGCTACGTCAACTCCACCGCTGAGGTCAAGGCGGAATCGGATGTCTGCTGCACCTCTGCCAACGCAGTCAGGATCGTCGAGAGGTTGCCCGAGAAGAAAGAGATTCTATTTATACCCGATCAATATCTGGGTCATTATATCTCCACCAGGACGGGGAGGGAGATGATCCTCTGGCCTGGCTTTTGTCCTACCCATACTCGGATAAAGTCGCAGGACATCATCAGGCTAAAGCAGGAGCATCCCCGGGCTAAGGTGGTGGTGCACCCTGAATGCAGGCCGGAGGTGATCACCCTTGCCGATGAGGTCCTGAGCACCGGGGGCATATGTAGATTTGCACGTAACACTACGGCCGCAGAGGTGATTGTGGGGACTGAAATTGGAATACTACATCGACTGCGAAAGGAAAACCCGGATAAGAGATTTATCCCCGCCTCCGAGCAGGCGGTCTGCCCCCGAATGAAGCTCATCACCCTGGAGAACGTTCTCTGGTCCCTTGAGGAGATGGCACCTGAGGTTAAGGTTCCGGAGGAAGTTCGCCTCATAGCAAAGGCCGCCGTGGATAAGATGCTGGAGGTATCATGAAAGGGGTCTCATTGTACTTGTAAAGAAGACGCTGGAAGGGTCCCAAGATATTTTCCTCGAGAAGGGATTGGACTAGCGGTAGCGCAGGACGCAAGAGTTGCTGGAAAGGGTGCAGAGCTAGTAAGAGGTGGGGTGGTTCGTACATCACAAAGACATCACAACCATATCACAGAAATCTTGAAATCTTAAGAAAGAGTGCAATAAATAGGTTTCAGAGAGCTTGAAAAGTGATACCCAGACTGGCCTGAGGAATTAGCGGTTGTCAGGTTCAAAACTGGGCTCCAGAGCCGAAAAGCGTTACCCAATCTTTTAATCAGGGTGTCCGGGGTTCAAATCCACCACCGCTCGCGACCACACAAGAGTCCAGAATGTTCAACCAACAAACTGCTGTATTTCGCTTCAAAAGAGAGGCCAAGATGTCCCTGCCCGTTCTCTTGGCCGCTTTCTAATAGACAAATGCAAAAGTCTTGGAAAAGGTTCGTGCTTTTAACTCAAATGGCTCACCAAACCTTATTTAAATATAAATTCACATAATACCTGGTAGGTAGTTTTTCACCTCTGTTTTCCTCGAGTCAGGGAGTCTAAAATAGGTCCTCTCCAGACTCCCTAACTCGTCTAAATCCCTCACATCACACAAGTGTCACATGCCCATCACAGAAATTGCAGAATTTCCGCGATACTAAGTTAAAGAGTTAAAATCGCTTCTTTTATCCTCTTTACGCATAGACCGATAACTCCCTGACTTCTGATCAGGGTGTTGCCAGTCTGGGTTTGGCATTAAATATCGCAGCCTCAAATCCCATCAGAGTCGCATAAGATAGTTTTTACGGAGGTTCCCTTCCCATTTGGCCCAAAGTCTAACATTTTACCTAGACTGATTTCTGGGAGGCAAGGTACTCGCTTTTATCCAACAACTAACTCGGCAAAAGATGTAGGGTAGTATCTCCCTTGGCCTACGTACTTTATGCCTCTTATTAGGTCGGAGCTAGCAGCCTTCTTGGCAATAAAGCCGTATGCCCCTGACTTCTTGGCAATAACCATATTCTCTTCTTCGTCATATTGTGTCAGAATTAAAACCTTTGTCTGCGGGTATTCCTTACTTATGCGTTTAGTCGCTTCTATCCCGTTCATTACGGGCATGGCTATATCTATTAATGCAACGTTCGGTAAAAGCTGCATCACCTTTTCAATGGCATCCTGCCCGTTTACAGCCTCGCCTACCACCTCAAATTCTTTTTGCAGCGTGAGAACTGAACATATCCCGGTTCTGACCATAGTATGGTCATCAGCTACTACTACTCTTATGCGCCTTATCGCTGCTTCAAGCAGGCTTTGAATTTGGGGCACCATCGAAGCTGGCTCAATTGGCTTAGTTACGTATTCATCAGCCTCTAGCTGCATACCCTCAAACCTTCTCCATCCCTTAATAGGCCGCTCCTCATACCGGGCATCGATCACGAGAAGCGGTATATCTTTATATCTGGGATGCTGTCCAAGCCACTGGTACATAGAGAATGCTTGCCCTGCTGGAGCCATTGTACCCAGAACAATGAGATTGGGTTCTTCCGCTCCCATTATCTCCTGGGCTTGTTCTTTGCCGGAGGTAGTTATTACTTGATAGGACTTTGCTTCCAAAGTCCGCCGGAAAGCTTCCAGAAAATCAAGCTCATCGTCAATGATTAGTATTTTTTCGCCCTTCTTCTTTCTACTTTTTTTGCTTTCCCCCTTTTTGTTGGATTTAGACATCTTGTTAGAGCTACCGTTTCCCATTTTACTTCCTCCCTCCATTACTTTATTAGCCTATTTAGCCTGTGGCTATGCTCTACTTTGCTCTAGGAGGCACACCGAGCAGTTTTGCCTCCTCCAATATCTCAGGCACAATCCCTTCATTGCCTACTGCCATAATATGGACGCCGTGGCACAGGTTTTCCTCCTTTATTGTTCTCATCAATCTGGCAGCAATCTCGATTCCTTTTTCAAGCCCCTTACCCTTCTCCACACCGGCTAGCTCATCGATAATGGCTTCAGTTACAATTATTCCGGGAACGTTATCGTTCATATACCGAGCCATCCTAGCTGAGGCGAGGACTATAATGCCAGCTAAGATTCGAACATCAAACTGGGAGGCATACTGCATGAAGCGGCGCAAGCTTGCCAGATCGAATATTCCCTGCGTTTGGAAAAACTGTGCTCCGGCAGCGACCTTCTTCTCAAACTTGATCAGTTGTGGCTCGATAAAGTCTGCTTCGGGATGAACTGAGGCGCCAATACAGAACTTGGGGGTACCCTTGAGGTCCTCACCTGACATATCCTTTCCCGATTCCATTGTCCTTATCATCCTCAGTAATTGCACGGAATCCGCGTCAAAAACAGGCTTTGCCTCCTTGTGATCTCCTACGTCAATGGAATCTCCGGTTAGGCAAAGCACGTTATTGATACCTCGGGAGTATGCCAGGAGGAGATCGGCCTGAAGCGCCAAGCGGTTTCGATCACGGCAGGTCACCTGCAAGATAGGCTCACCACCCCGTTCCTTCACCAGCAAACAGCCGCCCAGGGAAGGGAAACGCATCACCGAGCTTTGATGGTCGGTAACGTTGATAGCATCAACATTGTCCTTGAGTAGATCTATGTGGTGAATCATTTCCGTAACATCTGCCCCCTTGGGTGGCCCTATCTCCGTGGTCACCAAGAATTCTTTAGAGCTGAGTTTTTCCTCAAATAATGAGTTAGCCATTATCCCCTCCTACATCAACGCTGGTTTTGCTAGTGATCCTTTTTGGTCTAGGGATGGCGCGGAAGTTTCTCATAGGGTAATACCTGCGCATTTTCTCCAGTTGTCCCAGTCTCTCCAGACGCTTGTAGATTAGGATCCAGGCGCAGTCAATATCTTTGTTCGCTTCGCACTTACCATTCTTGGTACCAGCACAGGGACCATTGAGTATCCCCTTGGTGCACCTGGTGATAGGACAAATGCCAGCGGTATCTTCTAATCTGCAATCACCACAGGCGGCACACCGCTCATCCCATACCCCAGACTCATTTGCCATACCCATGAAAGATGTATTAACACCGGGCAATACGGGCAGATCCGGATACCTTTCGGCTAGAGCCTGTACCCCAATGCCACAACCAAGGGAAAGAATGGTATCCACGTCAGCAATTTTATCGCCAATTATGTCTAAAAATTCAGGGTCGCATTGTCTTTTCACTGTATACTCTGAGAAGGTGTGAGTTCCATTTCCGCCCTTTGCCTGTGCTACTCGTAATGCATTATGGAGGTAAGAGACCTCACGCTCGCCACCAGCATCACAAACTGTCATGCAGGTGCCACAACCGAGTATCAATACCATTTCATAGGGGGTAATCATTCGCCTAATTTCCTCCAGAGGTTTTTGTTCGGCGACTATCAAATTTTCACCTCCTGCACTATTACCGAGGCTAAATAGAGTCCACCTATTTGTTCGACAAAATTATCTATCCCCGCGGCAAGATCTTCGTTGGTGTCGCTTGAGACAAAAGCCTGCAGGCGTTCCGGCTCCATACCAATCTGTACCAGTGTCCTTCTAACCTTTTCAACACGCTCTCGAACCCAGAAGGCGGTGTTTTCTCTGGAACACTGCTCCCCACACCCGGCGATGAAAACCCCCTCAGCACCCATCTCGAAGGCACGCAGTATGTGGTCAGCCTCTACCTTGGCTACGCAAAGAACAGGCACTATCCAGACACCGGCCCCAGGCCCCCTCCATAAGCTTGCTAGAGTGCCGGTGCCAAAAAGTCCATACTGGCAGCAAAAGCCGATAATTATTGGCTTGAATGTCGATTGTGCCGCCGACTTAAGTATATAATCCAGCTCCTCAATTATCTGTCGTCGGTCATATAGCTTGCGCAGGACTATTGCCTTGGCTGGACATTCGGCCACGCAAATACCACAAGCTTGACACTGATCATCCGGTATCTGGATTGTACCGCTGGCATCCAAGTAGGGGACATGATACGGGCAGACCCTCAGGCAGGTAAGGCACGAGGCACACTTATCCTGGAACAGGATCTCCGCGCCCACACCGCACCGAAGGCACCTTCTCGCTTCATTGGTAGCGACCTCCCAGTCATAGATAAGCTCCACTGCCTTGAAGTCCTTTCTCCTTGCTCTTGGAGAAAGAATCGGTGGCTCAAGTCGGCCAGTTTTCCTTATCATTTCTATCGTTTCAGGGTGCAGATCACCTGCCACGCTTTTCCTCTCCTCTTTGCTAACCAGCGGGTACCTGTGCTGGAGGTAATCGTCAATACGTGAGGCCGCCAACCTCCCGGCTGCCAGCGCTTCCGTCACGGTCGCTGGCCCGGTGACAGCATCTCCGCCGGCGAAGACCCCTCTTCTATTGGTGGTGAGTGTTACTGTATCAACCTGAATAGTGCTGCCCCGGCCAATGCGAACGTGGAAATCGACCGGTGTCTGAGGTGCTTGACCGATAGCAGTAATTAGGGTATCGAATTCCTTATTGAAGTCACTGTCCTTTATCGGCACGGGCTGACGCCTGCCGCTGGCATCTGGTTCCCCAAGCTCCATTCTTACGCAGGTTACGCTTAATCGCCCGTTTTTGCTTCTTATTTTGTTTGGCGCTACCAGAAACAGGATCTCGGCCCCCTCATCCAGGGTTTGCTCCACTTCTGCGGCATCTGCGGGCATTTCCTCACGGCTGCGGCGGTAGAGAATATACACCTTATTCGCACCCAATCGAAGAGCAGTCCGCGCGGCGTCAAGCGCTACATTCCCCCCTCCCACCACGGCGACCCTTGTCCCCAGAGATGGCTTAAGTCCCAGGTTTACTTCACGGAGAAAAGTTGCACCATCTATCACCCCTGGATTGTCTTCTCCTTCTATTCCCATTCTAAGGCTCTGATGGGCACCGATGGTTATAAAGATAGCCTTGTAACCCAGATCAAATAGCAGATCTAGGGACACCACACGCGTCTCCGTCCTGATTTCAACCCCCATCTGCGTTAGCCTCTGAACCTCTGTCTCGAGTACCTCCCGAGGAAGGCGGTATTGGGGAATGCCGACTCGGAGCATACCCCCCAGTTCCGAATGGGCTTCGAATATGGTTACCGGATAGCCCGACTCCCTTAGGTAGTAAGCGCAAGACAATCCTGCCGGACCGGACCCTACTATGGCAACCTTTTCATGATGTGTAGTCTCCGCTTTAGTCTGGATCATCCTGTCACCACCGAATTCAAGGGCGAATCTCTTCAATGCTCGAATAGCGATGGGGCTATCTACCTGAGAGCGCCGGCAGGCATCCTCACAGGGATGGGTACAGACGCAGGCACAGATAGATGGAAAAGGGTTGCCACTTCTTATTACTTGTAATGCCTCCATGATCCTTCCCTGAGCAACCAAATCAACATATTCTCTTATCTCCATGTGCAAAGGGCAGGCAGCTTGGCAGGGTGGCATGAGGCTGTGATCAACAGGGACTTTTCTAGTTCGATTGGCTTTATAACCCTGATTATTATCAGCTATGATTGGTCGCATCATACTACCTTTAAGTAGAAAATATTTACTCCACCCACATAGTACCTGTCATTTAGGGAAGCGACAATAGGAAAACCCCTAGGATAAGGATGATATGTTTTTGGAATTCTTACTAGGGAAATACCCTGAATTGTCTATGAAGGAAGTCCCAACAAGGGGATAATGCGTGGGAAGTTAGTAGAAGGGTTTCATTCATGCCATCATATGGTTATAAGCCGTTTACGTATGGCAAACTTAATAAGGTCAGTCCTATTATGGATGTTAAGTTTTTTCATTAGGCTGTTTTTATACCACTCGACGGTCTTTGGGCTAACTACCAGCATATCTGCTATTTCCCGCGTGGTATATCCTTCAACAACTAGTTTTAACGTTTCTCTTTCTCTATCTGTCAATAGTTGGTAAGGTTCTTTTCCCTCTTCTCCAATAGTTTTCTGCTGACATTCCTCTACGAGGGCTGCTGCCGCCGATGGAGATAGAAAGGAATCCCCATGGTATACGGCCTGGATGGCTGAAGTAAGCTCTGAAAATGCAGCCATCTTAGTAACGAAGCCACTTGCCCCAGCCTCGATAACAGGGATTACATATTCGTTGTCATCATACTGGGTTAGTGCCAGCACCTTAGTGCCGGGGAATTCCCTGCGTATTCTGCGAGTTGCGTCCAAGCCACTCATGATAGGCATTGCTAGGTCCATAAGAACCACATCTGGTACCAGTTGTTTTGTCATTTCCACAGCCTCCCTTCCATTTGCTGCCTCCCCGATTACTTCTATGTCGGCAACGAGATTTAGCATAGAACGGATTCCATCCCGCACCAGGGTGTGGTCATCGGCTATTAGCACCTTTATCTTCTTCAATTGCCACATCCTTTCCCAATGGAACATTCACCACAACCCTTGTCCCTTGCCCTGGACGGGAGTCAATATGACAAACACCGCCCACCAATTTTACTCTTTCCTTCATCGTAAATACCCCTGCTCCCCGTCCGCTTGGGTCTACCCGTGTGATCTTATCGACGTTGAACCCTTGACCGTCGTCCTCAATGCATAACTGACACTCACTGACGCTGCATACTAGCTTGATAGAGGTATTCTTCGCCATCGAATGTTCCAAGATATTGCCTATTACTCCCTGCGCGACACGGAAAAGCGTTACTTCAACTTCTGGCGAGAGCCGCTCCTCCGTGCCGATGAATTCCGCAGATACTTCGATGCCTTGCACCTGAAGAGTGTCCTTAGCATACCGGTGGATCGCAGCAGGAAGCCCAAGCTCATCCAACAAAGTTGGGCGGAGTTCCTTCATCAGCTTAACTACCTCATGGCCGGCATGAATTGCGTATGAGTGCGTCATCTTGATTTTCTCCATAAGCTCGGTATCCTCAATACCTTTCATTTCCGCCATTTGGATAATGGCCTGTAGGTTGAGGGTCAAGCTGGTAATCGATTGGCTGGTTTCGTCGTGCAGCTCCCGCGCGATCCTTTTTCGCTCGTCCTCCTGAGCGGATAGAGAATGTTGTAGAAGTGTTTGATATCTTTTTCCTGCACTTTCTAGTCTGGCATGCAGTCTCGCATGCTCAATTGCCGTGCCGAGATAGTCGCCAATGGAGCTGAGGAGGGACACATCATCTGCACTAAACCGCCCTGCCACATGGCTGGCGAGGTTCATCACACCTACGACTTGGTCCTTCGCCTTCAAAGGAATGCTAATGAAACCCTTGAGACCCTCTGCGCTTATTAAATCTGGGTGAGCAGCGCGTGGATCTTGGGAGATGTTTTCCGACAGCATGGGCTCACCGCTCTGGGCTACTGTTCCCCCTATCCCTTCGCCTTTGCGCATCCTAACTTCCTCGGCATATTTGGCAGACAAACCGCGCTGTACGCGATAGCGCAGGTCTTGCGTACCTTCGTCCAAGAGCAGAATTCCTCCAATGTCACCGTTAATAATCTCCAGTACATTATCCAAAGCGATCTTTAAGATGGCGTCTAAATCCCACAGCCCACTTACCGCACTTGTAATATGACTCAATGCGAGAAGCTGATGATGCCGCCGCAGGATCTGGCTCTCCAAGTCCCTTTCTGCGCTGACGTCTCTTCTCAATTCAACGATACCTGTTGCATTGCCACGGCTATCACGAAGTGGATAAGCGGTAATCTTTAAATATCTATTGGTTCCGAGGACACGATCAGGATGAATAACTGTTGTTATGGTACCGCTTTCAAGAACTTTTCTAAGCGGGCATTCCCACAGAGGTGCACTGCATGGCCTATTCCTGTCATGAAGCACCTGGTAGCAAAGGCCACCAATAAGAGACTTAGTTCTCTGCTGGATTCTGCCTTGAACCGTAAAATTTGCCATTCTGACACGGTACTCACTATCAATGACAAGAAACTCATCTTCTATGCTATCAACCACATCCTGTAAGGTTATGTCTAAACCTGCATTCTTAGCGGCTCGCTGAATTGCTGTATCTTTCCTTGGCATCTTTACCCCCACCCTTATATCGGTAAAGGTACTGCAACGACTAGGCCTTGTCAAGAAGTGAATTTAGCAGGCTCCACACTATTTAGTGTGAAAAGGGGTGTCAAAATCGCATTTTGGAACCTCTGTAGATACAAAACAATGAATCCTTAACTTCTGATCAGGGTGTTACGGGTCAACACTACTATAAATTATCCTTGACTTTTTCTATAGTAGCCTGTTACTCTATACGATTGGCGTACCAAAAAACATGGCTAAGTAAAACCAAGCATAGCTTGGAATAACCCCGAGAGCGCTTATGGTTCCACTAAACGAATATACACCGATTGGCGAACTAATCAATCTTACCCGCAAGAGAGCTATTGTCACCGGTGGCGCCATGGGCATAGGCTTTGCCATTTCGTACAGGCTTGCCGAAGCAGGTGCCAGCGTTGTTATTGTTGATATGCAAAGCGAGAGAGCGCAGAAGGCCAGCCAAGAGCTTAGGATACGTGGGTATCAGGCTACCTTTATCCAGACTGATGTAAGCCAAGAAAAAGAAATACAAGAAATGGTCAGAACTGCGGTGGAGGAAGTTGGCGGTATCGATATTCTAGTAAACAATGCTGGTATCTACCCAGCCATACCCTTGACACAAATAACTGGCGATGACTTTGATAAGGTAATATCGGTAAACCTTAAAGGAACTTTTCTCTGTAGCCGTGAGGTTAGCCGCTATATGATAGAGCAGAAACAAAGCGGATGTATCATAAATATTGCCTCCATTAGCTCCATCCGCCCGTTATCCATAGGGCTTTCCGCTTATGACGCGTCCAAGGGTGGTGTACATTCGCTAACGAAGAGCATGGCTTTGGAATTGGGACAACATAATATCCGCGTGAATGCCATCGCCCCCGGGAGCATTCTATCAGAAGGCACGTTGTCACAGGGCGAAGGGCTCTCACAAAGCCAATGGAAGGCAGAACTGAAGCGGTTTATGGCTGGCACTGCACTGGGGAGGCTTGGCAGGGCTGATGATATTGGTCGAGCTGCCTTGTTTCTAGCATCAGATTTGGCCAGCTATATAACCGGTAGCCTTGTCGTTGTAGATGGTGGTCTTCTATTATCATGAGCATCAAGTGGTTAACCCTAGATTGAACTGGCAGCAGACTCAAGGTTTTGTTAAGATTGCAGACTACGCTCGGGTAACCGGTATGCAAATAATAAACCTTTGGCTTGAAGTAACTCCAACATTATCGTATCTCTGTAGGCTAATAGGAGAAGTGCCGCACTGCATATCACCGATATTGAACAGGAGGTAATACCAGACTGCATACACTCGAACGATTTCGTGAAGTCAATGACGCTTTTCCCAAGACGTCACAGATTCTAGAACATAAGCGTCAGGGAAAGAAGGTGTTTGGCTGGCTATGTACCTATGTCCCTGAGGAAATCCTACATGCTGCCGGGGCCCTTCCCATCAGGATTACCGGCTACTCAAAGGAGACAGAGCTGGACGATGGTAATGCGTACTTATATATTAATACCTGTTCTTTCTCCCGAAGTTGCCTGCAACTGGGCCTCAAAGGAGAATATGACTTTTTGGACGGCGTAGTTGGCGGGTCTACATGTGACGGAGCCCGCCGCCTGTTCGACCTATGGCGTCATTATATCGGCACCCCCTTTTATCATGTACTTACCGTACCACGCAAGTACACGCAGCCGGCACATGACCTATATCACAGCCAGGTCAAACAGTTTAAGACCCATTTAGAAGAATTCCTCGGAATTCAGATAACAGATGAGTCACTTTATCGGTCCATTGTGGTATATAATGAATCCAGAAATCTCCTTAAACGTCTTTATGAGTTGCGAAAGTTCGATACCCCGCCCATTAGCGGTACTGAGACAATGGAAGTGCTTAATACGTGCTTTCGTATGCCTAAGGAGTTGTTTAATGAATGGCTCAGGAGCCTTTTGGATGAGCTTTCCATACGAGAGAATAGCCACAAAAGCAGGGCACGTTTGATGGTCGTGGGTAGTGTTATGACCAACCCAGAATTTATTGAATCCATAGAGGAGCTGGGGGGTTTAGTGGTAACAGATGAGCTTTGTACTAGTACCAGATACTGGTCTGACCCGGTGGTTCTTGATAGAAATATAACTCCTCTTCAAGCGATCTCACAGCGCTACTTGAATAATTTCCCCTGCGCCCGTATGTTTCCTTCCGATGAGCGCTTCAATCGCATACTTGACCTAGCTCGTGAATTTAGAGTAGATGGTGTGATCAGTCAGATCGTCAGATACTGTGTGCCATACGCACATGACCTGCCTCTACTTACGGAAAGGCTAAAGGGGCAAGGGATACCGACATTAGCATTGGATGTTGAATATGGCACACCAGGGTCTGGTCAGATCCGCACCAGAGTGCAGGCTTTCCTAGAAATGCTGGAGGCAAAGAGAAATTGATAGTTTCCCAGGGCAAGGAAAACAAGCTTAATTCAATCATACGGGCGAGCCGCATAATCAGTAGGATGAACCAGGCAAGTCCTGAGGCACGAAAAAGTAATACACTATATTACCAGATGATGGCCGATTACTATACCCGATTACTCGAGGCCAGCAAAGAGGGTGAATTTATAGCCGCACACACTGTCTTCTTCCCCGCTGAGATCCTCTACGCTATGGACATCGTCCCCATGCACACTGAGACAACTACCTGGATGATAGCCCTATTCACAGGCCATTCAGCAGATATGCTTTCGGCCGGGGTCGAGCTGGGGTTAGCCTCTGAAATATGTACGCCACATCGGGGCCTAGCTGGTGCCTTTGCACTAGGCGTCCTGCCAAGACCTAGTGTTATGCTATGGTCCAACCTGGTATGCGATAACACGGCTAAGAGTGGTGAACTTCTCATGGAGATCAATCACTGCCCCGGTTTCTTCATTGATCATCCGTTCCAGCGTAGCGAGGATGAAGAGAAGTATTTAGTAGGCGAGCTAACGGATATGATACATTTCCTAGAAGAACAGTCCGGCCGGAAGATGGACTGGGACCGGCTGGCCGATATCGTAGCTCTAATGGATCGGCAAATTGAACTCCTCCGTGAAATCAATGAACTACGCAAAGCTATTCCAACCCCTTTTAATCCCCAGGGCTTTTTACAGCTGCTAACGATCGATTATTTATTTCCGGGTCGACCTGAGGCTATTGAATACCTAGAGACGCTTCGTGACGAGTTGGCTGATAGGGTGAAAGCTGGCCAAGGAGCAGTGTCACCCGAGCGATTCCGCCTGATGAGCCTATTCATACCACCAATGTACCTCATTGGTTTTTTGGAGAAGATTTCACAGGAATATGGTGCAGTGAGTGTAACGGAGCCTTTCTTTACCTATTGGGGAGAAGGAACTCTCGACCCGGCGAAGCCGCTAGAGAGTGTAGCTAAGAAGTCGTACATGCTTCCGGAGATGCGCATGTATGGCCCTCTGGACGAGCGAGCATTAAACGGTATTGTTAACTGCGCTGAGCAGTATAGGGTTGATGGCGCGATATACTACGCTGACGTCGGCTGTCGGCACACATGTGCTACGATCAAGCTATTCAGGGATGTTCTGGACAGGATAGATGTGCCGGTTCTGACCTTAGATTGCGATGTCGTCGACCCAACAATTACTTCCGAGGAAGACGTACGGAATAAATTGGAACAGTTCTTTGAGCTCTTAGAAGACCGTCAATAGTAGTCGCCATGAAAGCGCTGGGTATTGATGCAGGCAGCCTGACCACCAAAGCAGTCATCTTGGGTAATGATGGCATCCTGGCTTCTTGTATTGTTCACTCCGATGATGATGTCGAATCGAGCGCCAAAGCTGCCATGGAGGAGGTTCTAAATCTGGCTGGTGTCAGCTTTAATAACGACCTATACACTGTGTCAACGGGAGTAGGTGGTAAATCTGTTTCGTTCAGCCATAAAAAGAAAACCATTACTACATGCCTTGCCCGGGGAATTAGCTACTTAGTTCCATCAGCTAGAACTACCATAGATATGGGTGCCGAGAGTAGTACCGTCATCAAGGTGAACGAACGGGGACATATAATCGACTGGGTCAACCATGATAAATGCGCTGCCGGCACCGGGGTGTTCTTACAACAGATGGCCAAGCTAATGCAAATGCCTGTTGAAGAGATGTCAAAGCTGTCTCTTCAAGCTAAATCTAAGGCTGATATAAGCGGTACATGTGCCGTTTTCGCCGAATCTGAGGTGATATCTCATGTACACCGCGATCCACCAACTCCCAAGGAAGAGATAATCGCTGGCATACATTTTTCCGTGGTAAGCCGTATCATATCATTGTGCAAGAGAATCGGCATTGAAAGGGACGTGGCAGTTGTTGGTGGTGTGGCCCTGAATACGGGGTTGGTAAAGATTATTGAGGAAGAGCTGGGTTTCGGAATTCTGGTTCCCGACAGGCCACAGATTGTAGCCGCTTTGGGAGCAGCTGTAATTGCTCGAGAAAACATGGGAAAAGGTGCCAAATAGATGATATTCGCCGGGATAGACATTGGTTCCCGAGCAGCTAAGGCCGTGCTGATAAGTGATGGATCAATTCTGTCATCGGTGATCTGTGATACCGGTCCCGAGAGTATCAAGACTTCTTACATGACGATTGAAGCGGCCTTGAAAGGACCAGGGCTATCCCTCAGTGATATTCAATATACGGTTGCTACCGGCTACGGAAGGGTGCTTGTTCCTTTCGCCAATGAAAATATCTCTGAGATAAGCTGCCATGCCCGGGGTATCAACTGGTATTTCCCTGATGTGCGTACTATCCTGGATATGGGCGGACAGGATTGCAAAGCGATTAGCTGTGATGGTGAAGGCCGGGTGACTAACTTCATTATGAATGATAAGTGTGCCGGGGGCACTGGCCGGTTTCTTGAAATGATAGCCGAGGTGCTGAACATCCCATTGGAAGAGATTGGAGACTTAGCCCTTGAGTCAAAAACGGCTATCCCCTTCAATACCATCTGCGCGGTCTTTGCCAAATCGGAGGCCATTGCCTATCTCAGGCAGGGGATAGCCAAGAGCGATACTCTGGCCGGCCTGCATGAGGCCATAGCCAGTCGCAGCGTAAACCTTTTAAAACGGGTATCTATGGAGAAGGAGTTCAGCATAACTGGAGGTATCGCCAAGAATAGAGGGATGGTGGCCAAGCTCAGAGAAAAGACGGGCATGGAGCCACTTATCAGTGAAGACCCGCAGATAATTGGCGCCCTGGGAGCAGCAATCTTTGCCCAAGAACGATCGATCAAGGTGAGTACACAACCGATGAAGATTCACTACGGCTATACTGACGGAACCGGGGAATACTCTATTACCATTGACACAGGACGGTGTAATGGTTGTGGCGAGTGCGTCCAGGCCTGTCCATCGGGGATTTTTATTGTTGCTAAGGATGACGGCAGTGAGCCGAAAGCCAAGGTGAACGAAGAGGCGAGGAAGAAGCTGGCCTTCTTATGCCCAGGATTTCGCAGCTGTAACCTTGAACAAAATTGTCATGATATTTGCTCAAGCGAAGCTATAAGCCATAGCTGGTAGGTTTAATCTATAAAGAGAGGAAGTGTCATGGGAGAATCAAGCGATACGAGCCGGCAGTTAAGGATAGCGGTTGATGCGATGGGTGGTGACTATGCTCCCGGTGAGATAGTCAGGGGAGCAGTCCAGGCCGCCAGGGATTTAGGGATAGAGATAATACTGGTAGGTCTCAAAGCAGAAATTGAGAGTGAGCTAAATAGGACCGATGTCACCAACCTCCCGGTTCGCCTGGTCGAAGCCAGCGAGGTAATTAAAGATGGAGAGGATCCAATCATGGCTGCCCTGCGTAAGACCGACAGCTCGGTGGCGGTAGCCACCAAGCTTGTCAAGGATGGCGAAGCCGACGCCGTGGTGAGTGCTGGTTCTACAGCTGCCGCCGCGGTCTGTGCCATGCGATATTTAGGAACAATACCAGGCGTGGAGCGGCCCTTTCTTGGGGGTGCCTTTCTCAGGCTGGCCCCAGATACCGTGGTTCTAGACCTCGGAGTCAATGTAGGTTGTCAGCCAAGCCACCTGCTAAATTTTGCTGCGGCGGGTGTTGTATATACTAAAATCTTCCATGGTGTTGAGAATCCATCTGTTGGTCTCCTCAATGTGGGTGCTGAGGAGGGCAAAGGTAATGAGCAGGTGAAAGAGGCTTACTCGTTGCTAAAAAACAGTGGATTAAACTTCATTGGTAATGTGGAAGGTATAGATATTCCCAGTGGTAAAGTGAACGTAATTGTCTGCGATGGCTTTATTGGGAATATAATGCTTAAGTTATGCGAGGGTATTAGTGAGGCTGTTTGCCATTGGCTTGGCCAGGAATTAAAAGATAAGCTATCGCCAGCGGACCTGGAAAATACCACCTCTGAACTACACAAGCTTGTCAGTGCCAGCACAGAAAGAGGAGGCCTTTTGTGGGGCATAGATGGGATAGTAGGCATAACCCATGGTAGTAGCCGGGCACCCCAGATACTCGGAACGATTCAATGTTTGAAAGAGGCGCTGGAGAGCGACTTTGTTGGCCAGCTGCGGACTGAAATAGCAAAGGTACAAGAGGACAATCATTAGAAAGTAAATAGATAATACTACTGTATTCAAGAGAGAGACCGCTGAAAAAGAGGTGTCCCGTAGTAGTCGGGACTGGTGGCCTGGGAATTGATCGAGACTAATTCAACAGTCTCATGAGGAGATAATAGTGTCAACACTGGACGAACTAAGAAAAGTAATTGCTAAGATTACCCATTGCGATGAGCAGGAAATCAATCTGGATACAGCACTTAAGGATGTAAAAGCCGATTCCCTTAACTGGGTACAGATCATAATCGGTGTGGAAATGGCATTAGATATAGAGATAGATATTGACCGTTTGAAAGAACTAACAACCATAGAGGATTTCGTTAATTATATGGATAGCTGCATCAAATAGATTAAGGGCAACTTGTTTTAGCAATCCTATAGCGGAGGATAAGAGAACCATTACTGGGGCTACTTGACCAGTCTGAGTAGCTCATAACCTGAAGACGGTTTCCCAAACCGTTTGTCGTGAGTTCTACTCCCAGAGGGGGTACCAAATCTGAGGTTGAAATAGGGCCTGCAGATACTCCTGCAGGCTATGGAGCTCTTCTCAACATAGCCCAATTAGTGAGGCTAGTTTTGGGAACAGTACTCTTCTCGACTACCTTAAAACCGAAGTGCTCATATAGCAGGACATCTGCTTCTTCCACTGTCTCGAGATAGCATGGTAAACCTTCTTCGTCCATTCTGGCTAACATCGGCCTTAGTAGCTTACCTGCAAAGCCCTTTCCCTGAAAATGGGGATCTACCCCAATTGTCTGTAAAAACAAGTGTTCGAAAGGGGTTAGACGTTGGTGAACGCTGTCAATATAATCACCAAAAGACTTCATTCTCTGCCCACTCTCCCAGCCTAAACCGAATAATACTGGCAGTGGCACAGAACGTATCAGCTTCCAGAAAGTCATTGGATAGTTATCTGAGGGCAACCAGATGGCAATCCCTTCCATCTCATGGGATGTAGTGTAAACCTCGCCATATCGTGTGCAGTAATGCAGGACATACTGAAAGAAGTAGGGTAGCCTTTTCTCTCTCACAAGTGAGTCAGGGTAAGCATAGGTACTAACCGGGTAATTCCAGAATGCCTGGCTAAGTATTACGGCAGCAGGTTTGATATGGGATTTATTCAATTCCACCAGACCCTGTAAATTAGTACCCATCGCATCAATTGTAAAAATCCCGTGCTACTAAATCAAGGGGTCGAAATCGCTTTTTAGTACTTCGCAAATACAATACATTGACTCACTGCCTTCTGATCACGGTGTCATTGCCCTGACTCCCATCGGGGTTGCATGTGCTACTTTTGCCTGACACTACATGACATCTTCCACGTTAACACTCCCTTACACGCACCAACCTCACACACAATTCCAGTTTTGTAACAGTATTCTGAACGGGCAGGGGTTCATGTCTAATTGTCAGTATTGACAAAACTAGCTCAGCCGCTTAAAGTGCCCATTACTGAGTAGTATCAATGAAGCTGATGACGCACAGGTCTCATTAGCTTGCTAGGGATTTATAGTAGACAATTTATACATAAATAATGTGCCAATCCAGGGAAATGTCGGATCTTTGACATACCACCAAACTTTTCCAGACGTAGAGATATAATAAATGGCGCTGAATTTTGATTTAACAGAAGAGCAGAATCTGACACGTCATGCCGTCCGGGATTTCGCCCAAAAGGAGATCGCCCCCATAGCTCAAGAGCTGGACGAGAGGGAGGAGTTCTCTATCGAGTTGACACGAAAGATGGCTGAAATTGGGCTTCTTGGTTGCTTCGTCCCAGAGAAATATGGTGGATCCAATATCGGATACATCTCGTATATTATTGCGGTGGAGGAACTAGCGAGGGTTGATGGTTCCCAGGCTGCTACAATTGCTGCCGCGAACTCACTGGGGATTGGACCGATCTATTACTTCGGAAACGAGAAGCAAAAACAGGAATGGCTTCCAAAACTCTGTTCGGGACAGGTCTTGGCAGCCTTCGGTCTAACCGAACCGGAAGCTGGTTCCGACGCTGGAAGCTCTCAAACCAGGGCTGAGCTTAAGGGAGATCATTGGGTCATCAATGGGAGGAAGATCTTTATTACGAACTCAGCTTGTTCCCTCACAGGAGTCATTACTATGCAAGCTGTTACAGGACGGCACGGCGATGGAAAGCTTGAGTTGAGCTGCGTGCTTGTTCCTGCGGATACTCCCGGATTGACGGCTAGGGAGATGAAGGGGAAAATGATGTGGCGGGCGTCAAATACGGGTGAGCTCTTCTTGGATGATTGTATTGTACCCAAGGAGAATCTCTTAGGGAAAAGGGGAGACGGGTTCCACCAGATGCTTTCTACTCTGGATAGAGGACGGCTGAGCATCGCTGCTATGGGGCTTGGTGGCTCCCAAGGGGCCTTCGAGCTTGCTCTGAAATACTCCAACTCGCGCATCCAATTTGGACGGCCTATAAGTTCGTTTCAGGTGAACGCTTTTAAGCTGGCAGACATGGCCCTCGAAATCGAGCTCTCCAGAAATCTACTCTATAAGGCATGCTGGCTCGCAGAGAACGAGCGTCCCTTTAGTCGGGAGGCGGCTATGACCAAACTATACTGCTCTGAGGTAATGCATAGGTGTGTTCATCATGCAGTACAGCTCCACGGGGGCTATGGTCTGATGAAAGATTCCAAGGTCGAAAGACTATATCGAGATCAGAGACTTCTCGAGATTGGTGAGGGGACGTCGGAGGTACTACGGATTATAATCGCTCGGGGTATAGGTGTAGCAGGAAGGGCAATGTAGGAGGAAGAAGCAAAATGGAAAAGAATAAGGTGAAGCGCGCAAGCGCCTGTGGCAGATTAAAATCGTCCCAACGTGGCTTCATAGGATCTGAGGACTTTCTAACAGACTCATCTCGGGTAGAACACCTTGCCATCGGGCCCAAGGAAGGAGAGCTTCTTGGCGATCGGGTCAGGAATGCTCGCGAAATGCACGGTCTGACCCTTCAGGATCTAAGCAGCCGGACGGGCATAGATATGGATACTTTAAAGCGTGTGGAATCGAATGAAATGATTCCTCCTTTGGGCGAATTAATAAAGCTAGGCAAAGCGCTGGAAACGAAGATGGGTTACTTTATCTCTCCCGGGGTCGATAAACCTATGACCATAGTGAGGGCAGACCAGCGTCGTCCTATCTCCCGCCACGGGGAAAGAAGGAGCGAGCAGTACGGCTACTCTTACGAATCTCTCGCCCCGGAAAAGGCGAACAGATCGATGGAGCCCTTTATGGTAACTCTGTTACCTAGTGACGCGGAAGAGCCTTCTACACACGATGGGCAGGAGTTTCTTTATGTCCTAGAGGGACAAATGATGGCCCGAGTCGGGGATCAAACTGAGTTCCTCGGGCCTGGCGATGCGCTTTACTATGATTCGAGCCAGCCTCATTTTGTCAAGAGCGTCGGCGGCAGCGAGACCAAGATATTAGCCGTTATCTATCCCGGGTCCGAATAGCCATGGCTAGCGCTAATAGGCTCCCAATAGCATAACCAAGAGGCATCCACTATAAACTACAGAGCCTGTCCAGCACTCCGTTGGCAAGACGTAGAAAGCGTTAAACAATACGTGGAGGGATGTTATGGCGAGAAAGGTCGGTATAGTTGGTGCAGGAGTCACCCCCTTTAGGGGTCAATGGATAGAAAAGACCTATTACGAGCTGGCCCAGATGGCTGCCATGAGCGCCATGCAGGATGCCGGGCTGGAACCAAATGATGTGGATGCGGCTTTTTACGGCATTTACAACGATATCTTTCAGAGGACATGTATCCCCGAGCACCCTCTACAAGGCATAATAGGCCTCCAGAATAAGTTTGGCATCCGTGTCTCCAATGGCGGCGCTACTGGCGCTTACACGATGTCGGCTGCCCATGCCTATGTGGCGGCGGAGAGGTTCAAGACTGTCCTGGTTTTGGGTGTTGAGAAGGCAACGGACTGCTTCGACTTTCAGTCAATGTCGGCTACTCCAGAGGTGATCAAGACGATCGGCTGGTCAGGCGACAGTTTCTTCGAGCAGAAAATAGGCTGGTCAGCCTCAGACAGCTATGCCGAGGTGGTACTGGCCTACATGGACGAGCATCCAAGGGACCTGAAGCCGGAGGTCACTGCACAGATCTCGGCGCTGCTCAGCCAGCAGGTGAGGACCAATCCCTACGCCCAGAGGCAGTTTGATCAGGTAACCCCTGAAGAGGTAATGAACTCCAGACTTGTGGTTTACCCTTTTAAGGAACTGGAGATTTGCGTCTATACTGAGGGCGCTGCTGCCCTCATCTTTGCCGAGGAGGAGACAGCCAAGGCCATTTCCAGAAACACCGGGCAGCCTGTGGTCTGGATAACGGGCGTTGGGGAAGCCAATGAGCATTCCTTCGCTGGTAAGAACCAGAAGGTGATGTCTCGAATCATGTCCGACTATCTGAGTTCTCACCGCGCCTATGAGATGGCTGGAATAGAAGACCCGATCAAGTCAATAGACATCGTGGAGCTTCACGATGCCTTCGTTCACCAGCTCGAGATCAGCATGGCGGAGTTCGGCTTCGTGCCTTTGGGCCGGGCTGATGCCCTGGTGGAGGACGGGATCATGACACGTGGGGGCAAGCTCTTGGTGAACCCCTGCGGTGGGCTTATTTACTGCGGGCACGCCGTTGGTGCCAGCAATATAATGTCAGCCTGGTCCGCCAGGAGTGAGCTCATTAACAGGAAGCTCCGGGCGGCTCTTGTCCATGGCACGGGTAGCACTGTTGCCCAATACGGTGTGTGCTTGATTCTTGAGCACGAATAAAAACAAGGGGGGATTTAGCCATGGCTGATAATAAAGTGATACCGTCTGAATACATACCAGATGCTGATTGCACGATAGTAAACATCGCTGGTAAAGATTACCTGGAGGTAAACGACGCGATGTTCACCTTCTACCGGAGAAGTAAGGGCGAGCTGTCGCAGTTCTTCCTGGCGCTGCGGGACGAGAAGAAGGTACTGGGCTGTAAGTGCACCCAATGCGGTATAGTGAGGGTGCCCCCGTTCATGACCAGGTGCCCGGATTGCAATTTTGCTTCAACAGAGCTGATCGAGGTGGAGCAAGTAGGTGTAATGAATAGCACCCCGCCCATTACCTATTTCGCCACCTCGATGTTTCAGCACATGGCACCCTTCGGTAGAGGCCGTGTGATCTTGAACGGAGCCGACACAGCCCTGAGTATAATCGTATACACCACGACGGGCATCTTGGTGCCGGGGCTGGTTACGAAAGGGACCGAGGTGAAAATCGTCTTCCGGGACAATCGCATTGGTGAGATTATCGATATATTCGGCGTCCCAACCTCAGAGCTGACCAAAGAGCAGATCACCAGGAAAGGGCTTCGAGAATCGGAGCTAGACTGGAGTGCTGCTGTTGAACCCGGGCTTCCAGCCGCTGAGGAAAAGGATTCAGCTACCTACAAAGATGCCCTTGTGGAGATGCAGGCTGTCGCCGCGCAAATGAATGAGACAGAGCGAGCCCGCAAGGATACCGCTGGCTGGAAGCGGAGCATACAGGTTAAGATCACAGGTGGTCAGTTCGCCATTGTGATTGACGATGGTGACATCAGGATCGAGGAGAAAGCTCTGGAGTCACCTGACTTTGTAATGGTCTGTAAAGATCCCAAGGTCCTACTCGACGGTCTAGCTTATAGGGGTGCCCTTACCGACTCCGTTATCATGAAGAAGCTTTGGATCAGCAAAAACATGGAGTTTACCACCATCTTCAAGCTGGATAGGGCAGCGCGATCCCTGGCTAGAGCTAGGAAAATTTAGTACAAGATGGGGATGTAGTCTGCGAACTGGGTTCGTGGGCGTGCTTCACTCCTCCACACTGGTACCTAGCATCATGGTTTTGAGTGGTTTAGCTTTCCATATAATACTGCATTGCTTTAACGGTTAATTTCGTTAGATACAGTGCCTGCATTAGAGACTAGCCTAGCATTCATATATGAGCTTAAATTATGTCAAATAGGAGCTTCTGTAGCCGAGTAAATTCTGGATTGGTGTTATGGTACAGTGGCTAGAAACTGCTTTTTATCTCTTTTACAGATATGCTGAATGACATATCGTCCAGTCATGGCACCACTGGGCAAACCGCCACCTGGCTGAACCCACTGCCCTGCCATGTAGAACGAATCAAGCCCGGGTAAGGTCTTTCTCATGTTCAGTGTTACAATCTCCGGGGTCATTAACCAGCCTTCGAAGCTGCCCTGCCAGTTGCCGGTATAGCGCTGGAAAGTAACCGGCGTCGCCACATCTCGCATTTCGACTTGAGCCGATAGGCCAGGGAAACGCTTGTCCAGCAGACTAATAATGTCATCCGCTATGTGCTTTTTTTCCTCCTTGTATCGCTTAATATCCTCTCGAAGTGATTTCCAGTAATCGTAGTTAGATTCAATCATAACGGTGAGTAAGGTCTTTCCAGCAGGAGCGAGGTCAGGATCGAAGTTGTGGATACGTACACTCAGCCATTCCCTCTCTTCACCAGCTACTGTCACTGGCTCGTCAAGCTTAAAGACCAAACCCGATATTAGCTGTGGCACATCATCAAATGAGCGGTTGACGCCCAATCCAATATAGATTAACGGCGGGAAGATAGGGAATTTATCATAATATTCATTGATTTTGCCGTCTATGTATTTACCCTCTAGCATGTCATAGATAGTAGCGTGCCCATCTGCCGCTGATATTACATAATCGGCACGGTGTTCGCTTCCGTCAGCTAATCTAACTCCGACGGAGCGATTATTCTCTACCAATATTTTATCCACTCGAGACTTATAGTTGATCTCACCGCCAAGGTCGAAATATCTTTTTTCTACAGCACGTGATATCTTCATTGAACCACCCACAACATAACCAGCTCTCTTCTGGTGAAGAAGCGATATGGTCATCAGCATAAATATGGAGGCGAATTCAGGGAACCATATTAACTGCCAGGCGTCGCGCAGTAGAGGATTATTGAAGCGCATGCCGAAGTCCTTCATAGTAATGCGGCTCCATTTCTTGAAATCGCGGAATAAGGGGAGCATCTTGAGCATCAGCTTTATTCCACTAAGAGGGCCGTAGAACTCAGGTGGTCTATCAACAGGCATGTCTAAGCGAATAAAGCGGCGCATGGCTTTCGTGCACTCTTCTATAAACTTTGCATCTTGCGGTGCAAGCTCCTTCATATGTTTCTCTAAACGATCGATATTGCAGAACAGGTTAAAAACTTTGCCCTCAGCATCTTCGATACGGTAGAACTGGTCCATGTCTATCACCTGCTGGCCCTGTAGAGCTCCCAGTTCTTCCCAGAGACGGTATAACCCAGTACCGGGTGGCTGATCCCTACTAGCCAATGCAGGCAGCCGTCTATAGTGTAGCCCTTGCGCTCCCAGGCAGTACACAATCCGCCCAGCTTATCGTGCATCTCGAATATGCGCGAGCGATAGCCATTCATCTGTCCATAGCACCCAGCGGCCATACCCGCGATTCCAGCTCCAATGATGATTATTGACTTCTCCATCTCTTCCTCCTTTTAGAAAACATCAGCTGAATTAGTAGGAACGGCTTTTTTCACACAATAGCAATATACAATATATGCGAACTCACAGTATACTAGTTGTCTATGGTGTCGAATTCGCTATTGCCATCCATATGCAGGTATGAAACACCGACTCTGTAACTTCTGATATGGGTGTCACACAGTTGGGTCGATACCGAAATAGAAGCATTTAAATGTTGTTTTACGTGGTACAATTGTATACGGCTTGCGTCCTAACTTAAGAATATTATATAGTACTGGGTAGCAGGATATAAAATGGAGCATATACTGGGAAAAAGGTTCGAGCCTAAAAAGATCATAGATAATCCTACTGAGGGAAGTCTTCGTAATTGGGCCTTAGAACACGGCGGGATCATCAGTGAGTTTGGCAACCTCTCTGTAACGACTAAAGTGCGAAACAGAATGGCAAAACTAACCGAGGTAATATTGGACCAGCCAGATCAAGAGGACACGGAGCTTATCCATAATGTCCTAGAGTATTTAAAGAAGAAAGAGGTAATATCACTAGACAGAGTCATGTGCTCAACACGGGGTTTCAAGAGAAACTGCAGGTTATATGTCACGGCCGAGTACGCTAGGCTTCCTTTGATGTGGGGCCATACCCTATTCCCATCCAAAGGGAAGGACCCCGATTTCGTAGCACTCACAGTGCCGGAGTGGCCTGAGAAGAAGGTACTGGTATTTCCTGCGGCCGGATTGACTATCATCCTCGGAAGCGACTACAAGGGTGAGAATAAGAAAGCCATGCTAAGGCAAGTGATGTACTGGGCTAAGAAGCAGGGGCATCTAGGTCTTCATGCGGCAAGCAAGATATTACGCGTATACAGAGGCAAGGAGTTGAGGGATTTCGGCTTTCTATTGTTCGGCCTCAGTGGGACCGGTAAAACTAGCTTGTCTTGCCATTCGCACTGGCTCGGCTATCCCGAGACAGTTATCATTCGGCAAGACGACGTAGTCATATTCACAGAGGATGGCACCGCTGTCGGTACTGAGGACTCCTTTTATATAAAGACGGATAGCTTGGAGCCTAGCTCTCAACCGCTACTCTACTCGGCTGCGTTGAGCCCCAGGGCTATATTGGAGAATGTCTTCGTACATCCCAAGACGGGAAAGGTCGATTTCTTCGACAGTAGTCTAACTTCTAATGGACGTGCAATGGTAAAGAGAAGGGACATCGCATTTACTGATAACAGCGTAGATCTGGAGAAGGTGGATTTTATCGTGTTCATAACTAGGAGACAAGATATCATGCCTCCAGTTGCCCGCCTCAGTCCCGAATGGGCAGCAGCGGCCTTCATGCTCGGTGAGTCCGTAGAGACATCAGCTGGTGATCCGACCGAGGCAGGCAAATCGCTCAGAGTGGTGGGCACAAACCCTTTCATAGTCGGTTCACGGACGGAGGAGGGGAATATGTTCCTTGAGATCCTCCGAGCCAATCCTGATATCCAGTGCTTTTTCTTGAACACAGGAGTTGTTGGAGGCATGGTTAGAGGGCAAAAGATCTCTGTAAAAGACTCAGTAAAAATAATGGAGATGATCGCCAAAGATAAAATCAAGTGGGCAAGAGATGACTTCTGGGGATATGAGGTGCCTGTGGACATACCCGATATCGAAGTGGACCGCTTTGATCTCGGGAATTACTACGACGATGAGCAGAAAACTGAGCTATCAATGAGCTTGAAAATTGAAAGATTAAACTGGCTTAGCCAATTCCCGGGTCTGAATGGAGATATTATCAGCGCTATCAATCCATGATATTCGCTAATAAATTTTATTCACCGTAGGCTTTCTTAACCTAAGCCAATTCAATTTTCAACCATATCTGACTAACCAATTGACTTATAAGACTACATCGTATCACCAATATACAAGGTTTGACCTGCGCCCGACGTAATTTCGGGGATATAAAGCCGATATGTTCAATATTTATATCGAATTTTTAGCTTTTAAAAAATACAAAGTACTTATACACTAACTTCCGAGGTATCGAGGGTTCGAACCCCATCACCCGCCCCAGTCAAGAAAATCGGGTGTTCATAAGAGTATCTCCATTTGATTTTCCCTATATTACATTGTTGCGACTGAGACGTCCTCTACTAATTTAAGAACTCACCACTCAGGCTTTCGACGTGAATATTACATGGTTTGAGAGCCTTTTCCCAAGCGCGAGCTCCCTTTCTAACCCTGTAACCACTTCATGAACTACCACCCGCTACAGCACCCCATTGTCCTGGAAGTATATAGCCCCCCAACAAACTAATACAACAGTACAAGGCTTCCAAAGCTGTCCGCTCCTTTTGAGCCTTGCAGCCTGCCGCGTTGACCGTTGACAGAGGTCATCCATAGTGCTAGCATGCTCATACTAATCCTTATCTGCTGTCCATCGGTCAGGTGGCAGCCCTTGTAGGTGGCGAATAGCCAGTTCTCGTTTAGATTACCACTTTATGTCATGCTGACGCTATATACAGGTTCCCCTGGGTACTCTCGGACTGCGGTGAACTGGCACTTACTGCAGGGAAGGCTCCTAATCGAGCAGCAGGAGGGAGCGTGTGCTGAATATCGTTGTTACTATTAAGCAGGTTCTTGACCCCGAGGCTCCGCCTTCTATCTTCAAGATCGACCCTGAGGCGAAACGTGTTATTCCCGCGGCCGGTATCCCTCCAGTTCTAAACCCCTACGATGAGAATGCCCTGGAGGCTGCTCTCATGATTAAAGAATTTCACCAGAGCAGGATAACCGCTATCAGTATGGGGGTAAGGCTGGCCAGGGCTGTGCTGAGGAAGTGTCTGGCTGCCGGCGCCGATGAGCTAGTTATTCTAGAGGACCAGGCCTTTGACAACTTAGACGGCAATGCCACAGCCCACATACTGGCCGCAGCTATTACTAAGATAGGCAAATATGACCTTATCCTTACCGGGAGGCAGGCAGCCGACACCGACGCTGGCCAGGTTGGCTCCGGCATTGCCGAGATTCTGGGAATCCCCTCTGTTACCATAGCCCAAAAAGTGGAGGTCGATAATGGCAAGATGAGGGTGGAACGGGTTGTTTCGGATGGCTACCAGGTGGTCGAAGCCCCCCTTCCGGCCCTGGTTACGGTGAGCCATGAGCTTGGTCAGCTACGGAGTGTTGCCCTGCGAGAGCTTAAGGCTGCTCAGGATAAACCTGTTCAGGTTTGGGGGTGTCAGGACCTCGGCATTGCGGCATTACCCATGAGGCGGACGAGCATGATAGACCTTTATATGCCGCACAGGGAATCGAAATGTGATATCGTTAATGGCAATAACGAGGAAGAAGCAGCAGCAAATCTAGCCCTCAGACTCAGGGAGGCCAGGATTATTTAAAGCTTTCGGAGCAGAAGGAGGCGAGAAGTGTCTGAAAAAGAAGAGCTGGTAGCAATTGTAGGCGATGCGAATGTTACCGATACGCCGGAGGCCCTTGAAGCCTATTCCAAGGACGAGAGCTTCGTTCGCCAGGTGAAACCTCAGTTTGTGGCGAGACCCCAAAATGTCGATGAGGTACAGGAGATAGTGAAGTGGGCTAACCGGACGGGCACGCCCCTGATCCCGGTGAGCTCCGGCCCACCCCACTTCCGGGGCGATACCGTCCCGGACCAGGGAGGGGTTGTCGTGGATCTGAGCCGGATGAATAGAATACTGCGTATCGACCGCAGGAATCGCGTGGCCATGGTCGAACCGGGTGTTACTTTCAGCGACCTCAAACCTGAAATTGAAAAACAAGGTATGCGTTTAATGATTCCGCTAGCTCCGCGAGTTACCAAATCTGTCATCGCCAGCTACCTTGAGCGGGAGCCGATCCTGGTACCCAAATGCCATTGGGATATGTCCGACCCGCTTTGCTGCATAGAGGTCGTTTTCGGCAAAGGTGACCTATTTAGGACGGGAGCTGCGGCTGGTCCTGGCACGCTCGAGGAACAGTGGAAATCAGGGCAAGCCCAGAAGAGCCCTCTGGGCCCCTCCCAAAGCGACCTGTTCAGAGTGATACAGGGGGCTCAAGGTACGCTTGGGATTGTCACTTGGGCCACCATCCGGCTGGAGCTTTTACCGTCCATCCAGGAACTGTTCATGGTGGGCTGCGAGAACGTGAATGAAATCATAGACTTTGTGTACTGGATTCAACGGCTTAAACTAGGCGACGAATGTCTGGTCCTAGACCGGCTCAATCTGGCTTCGATTCTCGAGCAAGATTCGGAGTCTATCGAGAAACTCAGCGCTGAACTGCCGCCGTATCTCCTAATCTATGTAGTTGCCGGCTACGATAGATTCCCCGAGGAGCGGGTGGATTACCAATCAAAAGACATAAAGGAGCTTGCGCAAAGACATGGCGTTCATCCCGTAACCGCACTTGCTGGGGTAAATTCGACAAAGCTTCTTAAAGCGCTGAGTGAGCCTTGCCCCGAACCCTACTGGAAGTTGCGTTACAGGGGCAACAGCGCTGATATATTCTTCTTGACTACTCTCGATCGGTCCCCCGAGTTCATAAAGGTCATGCGTGAGGCCGCGAACGAAACAGGTTTCCCCGCAACCAGCATCGGCGTATACATACAACCGATCCAGCAGGGCCGATCCTGTCATGTAGAGTTCAACCTCGCCTTTGATTCGATTAGCAAAACGGAACGCGCAAGCGCAGGAGTTACATTCGACAGAGCTAGTAAAGCTATGATGAACCAGGGGGCATTCTTCTCAAGGCCTTATGGGACTTGGCCGGAAATGATTCGCAACCAGTACGCCGAAAATGTTATCGCGCTTAGAAAAATCAAAAAGATTTTCGATCCCAATGACATAATGAACCCCGGGAAACTATTCTTCTAAAATGATAAAGGAGAGAGAACATGTTGCTTGAACTCAATGACTACGTTGGGGATATGAAGAGGTGCGCCAGGTGCTCGATCTGTAAGTGGCCACCTTTGGCTCAGATGAAAAGTTGGAGATTCTCTCAAAACTGCCCCAGCATCGCCAGGTATAACTTCTACTCGTATTCTGGTGGCGGCAGGATGGCACTGGGACTTGCCCTCGCTGAGGGTAAACTGGATGATGTGACGGACGAACTGCTGAACATAGTTTACCGCTGCACGTCATGCGGCGCGTGTGATTCTTCGTGCAAGTACAATTCCGAGCTGGAAGTACTATGGTCGATATACTCCACCCGTGCGCACCTCGTGAGTATGGGCAATTTCCTGCCCGAGCACCTTATGATTATCGAAAGTCTGAGAAAGGAAGACAATACCATGATGCAGCCCAAGGCTGACCGCGCCAAATGGGCCGAGGGCCTGAACATCAGAGACCTATCACAGGGCGGGCAAGCGGAGGTAATCTATCATGCGGGTTGTCTCTATTGTTACGACCCAGATTTGTCGTCGATAGCCAGGGATGCAGTGACCCTGCTTAAACAGACGGGAATCGACCTGGGCATTATGGGCAGCAATGAAACATGCTGTGGTAGTATGGCCTTTCAACTGGGCTTCCAGGGTGAATTCATCAAGTTCGCGGAGAGCAACATCGATGACTGGAATGCCGCTGGCGCCAAAAGGGTGGTCACCTCCTGCGCGTGTGGCTTTGGAATAATGAAGGCGGTGTATCCTCTACTGGGCAAAGAGATGAAGTTTGAGGTGCTGCACATCACCCAGATCCTTGATGAGCTAATTAAAGAGGGCAAGCTGCAGCTTTCCAAGAGCATCCCTGCACGCGTCACCTATCATGACCCTTGTAACCTGGGCCGCAACTCCGAGCAGTACGTGCCCTGGAGGGGTGTGGAGAAAAAGGTGCTAGGCCAATTCATCTTGAGGGAGCCAGAAAAGGTCGTGCATCGGGGCTGGGAAGGGGTCTACGAACCTCCCCGCGACATCATTAGGAGGGTTCCGGGGATCGAGCTAGTAGAGATGGAGAGGATAAGGGAATACTCCTGGTGCTGTGGAGCTGGCTCTGGAGTCAAGCTTTCCATGGATGACTTTGCC